>Ga0209373_10005589_pt1 | contig 10191 bp, 11 predicted proteins | sample Higcelweek5metaG_FD_187173 | JGI IMG/M metagenome (GOLD analysis project Ga0209373, IMG submission 187173) | Freshwater pond sediment microbial communities from the University of Edinburgh, under environmental carbon perturbations - High... | ecosystem: Environmental > Aquatic > Freshwater >...
AGGATAATAAAACAAATTCCTTTTGACGGCCAACTAAATCCTTTATTTTGTTAAACTCTCATAAATCTTGGTCAGATTGTCCGTTATGCGTTCCAGATATGTTTTATTATCCTCGTTGCTCTCAATGGTATAGATTGTCTCTACCTCTGCTCCGACTTCATTGGCCAGTGTCTGAGAAACGTCAGGGCTTGCCATTTCTTCGGCAAAAATAGTTGTCACGTTGTTTTCCTTGCAGTAAGTTACAAGCTCAGTTAATTGCTGTGCGCTGGGTTCGCCCTCTGCAAAAACGTCTTCTACGCTATTTTGAGTCAAACCAAAATCTTGACAGAGATAGGCAAAAGCGGCATGCCCCGTTACAAAATTCTTTTTCTCCACAGACTGGAATTTTTCATTATATTCGTTATAAAGGCTCTCCAGCTGAGAAACAAAATCGGTGCAGTTTTTTTCATAATAGTCTTTATTGAATGGGTCAGCCTCGACCAGTGCGTCTTTGATATTTTTGACTTGAACTTCAGCACCCTTCAGGCTCAGCCAGATATGGGGATCGTATTGCCCGTGTTCTTCAATCTCCTCAGACTCCGTGTTGGTGATTGCGGTCGCACCATCGGATGCGTCCACTGCGATTAAATCCGCATTATTGGCGGCTTGAATCGCATCATCCACCCAAGACTCCATGCCAAATCCGTTGTACACAAAAACTTTAGCGGTACTCAGGTCAACAAGGTCCTGCGCCTTTGGCTCAAAATCATGCGGTTCCGTGCCATCGGGTATTATTGTTGAGATCTCCACTTTATCCTTTCCAACAGCTAAAACGAACTCTTTTATGGCATTAAAGGTTACGGAAACTGTTATTTTGCTTTCGTCCGTATTGTCTGCCTGATTATTACTGCACGCCGAAAAACTCACAATGGCAATCAAGCATAACAGTAAAGCGGTACATTTTTTAAACATCTACATCATCCTCCAAAATTCTGCTTGCAAATAATATGCATTTGCATCTATAATATTATGATAATGCGTGAGGATATATTTGTCAAGTGCAAATGATACGCATTTGCAACAAAAATACTGTATACTTTGCGGTCAGAAAGGGTGATTGCTTGTGATCAAAACAGAAAATTTATTCTTTTCCTATACAGGTTCACCGCCGTATGTGCTGAACGGTATTAATCTGGAGATACACGATGGAGAGTATGTGTCGGTAGTGGGTGAAAACGGCTCCGGAAAAAGCACGCTTATGCGGCTGATTTTAAAATTCATAAAGCCGACAAACGGAAGCATTGTATCCCAAGCTAAGAGAGTGGGATATGTGCCGCAAAAAAATGATTTTTCTAATTCGAATTTTCCAATTACGGTTTATGAAATGCTGAATTCTTATCGGAGGCTTTTGAAGATCAAAAGCAAAAGTGTGATTACAGAAAATCTGGAGCAGGTTGGAATGTCCAGCTTTTCGGATGCATTGATGGGCACTCTGTCCGGCGGTCAAAGCCAAAAAATACTGGTTGCGAGAGCCTTAATGGGAAATCCGGATCTGTTAATACTGGATGAACCCTCTACCGGAGTGGATGCGAACAGTCAAAAAGAGATTTATGGCTTCCTGAGAAAAATAAACAAAGAAAACGGAATTACAATTGTTTCCGTTGAACACAATCTGAGAGCCGCCGTTTCAAACTCAACATTGATTTATCATCTGATCAGCGGGCAGGGGCACCTTTGCACGCCACAAAAATATGCTGACGAATATTTGAATAATAAGGAAAAGGGTGAGGGCATTGTTTAATTACAGCTTTATGCAAAACGCAATTTTTGTTTCCGTATTTATTTCGATTTTATGTCCGTGCATCGGTATCTTTTTGGTTCTTCGCCGCTACTCCATGATAGGGGATACCTTATCTCATGCTTCTCTTGCCGGTATTACCATTGGGTTAATGTGTAATCAGAGTCCTGTGCTTGGCGCATTTATCTTTACATCTATCTGCGGCGCATTGATTGAATTTTTGCGCAGCTACTTCAAAAAATACACTGATCTGATTCTCACCATTGTTCTTTCTCTGAGCGTTGGTACCGCCATTACCATCATCAGTTCGGGGAAGCTCCATGCAAACGCAGATTCCTTTATGTTCGGAAGTATTCTGACGGTAACTCAATTTGATATGATCATGGTGTTGATCCTCAGCGCAATTTCCGTTCTGACGCTTATTCTTCTATATCATCAGATGCTTTATATCGCATATGACGAGGAGGCTGCCAAAGTAGCGGGCGTAAGAGTCAGGCTGATCAACTATGTTTTTGCTGTTCTTGTGGCTTCCGCAATATCTGTATCCATAAGAATAGTAGGCGTGCTGGTGCTTAGCTCCATGATCGCTCTTCCCGTTGCCACGGCGCTGCAACTGGAAAAGGGATTTAAACTCACGTTGATATTTTCTATTGTTTTCAGCGTAATTGATATCATGCTGGGGCTGTTTATTTCGTATTATCTCAACGTAGCGCCCGGCGGATTTACTGCCCTTATTTCCGTTGCTGTTCTTGTTTTGGTTTTAGCGGCAAAAATAATTCATTCAAAGATCAATATACTTCGTGCCAAATAGTGCTTACACAGACGAAGGCGCTAAAAAACTTGACTTCTTCAAATGGGCATTCTATAATGAACGCAGATGCGTATGATTTGCAACTGCACGCTATGTAAGGAACAGCTGCGCATCAGTAAAAGTAATATCGAGCTAAATATAAATCCAACGGGATGATAAGGTTACAGCAATAGGTGCTTGCATGTTGAAAAGGGCTGTATGGTGCTTTTTTAGTAAATGAAAGAGGTGGATCTACATTGAAAGAGGTACAGAATAACTGGCCTGCAGGTGTAAAAAAGACCAAACAGCGCGAGAGCGTACTTTCGGTACTGGAAAGTTCTGAGATGCCATTAAGCGCAACGGACATATGCTCGAAAATGGAAAATCACGGGGAGTCTGCTTGGCTGTCTACCGTATATAGGGTATTGGAGCTTTTCGTAAATAAAGGTCTCGTGATAAAAACCAACGTGATGAATAATGAAATGGCCGTATACGAACTCAATCGCTTTCAGCATAAGCATTATGCCGTTTGCATGAATTGCCATAAGATCATAGCGATGGATAATTGCCCGATGGAGCAATTTATGCCGAAGTTTGAAGATGATGATTTTCATGTAATGGGACACAATTTGGAGGTATATGGATTTTGTAAGGATTGTGACATGAAACGATAATAACTATCGCAGATCAACATGCCTTAACATTTTGTTGGTGCAGAACTATTTTGAAATAATGCTTGCATTCTTTTACTCTATATGCTACAATAACTTGCAATCCAAATGGGGGGTATGTTTCATGACAACACTGAATATAATATTATCAGCGATTTTGTTGTTTGTTGAATTGGTTCTGATCGTAGTTGTTTTGTTGCAAAAAAGCAAAACCGAGGGTATGACAAGCATATTAGGCGGTAATGACACCGAGAGCTTCTTTAGTAAGAATCGTAATTCTTCCAGAGAAGCCAAGTTGACGCTCATTACGAAAATCAGTATGATTGTCCTGGTGGTAATCGCTATCGTGCTTACGGTACTGTTTTCTATTCCGGTAGCGGAATAACAGATCACGATAACCACGCCTCGCAGTTTTGCGGGGCTTTTATTTTTTTTAAGAAAAAGGAGAAAAATTTTTGAATACTAAAGAACAAGTGCTGCAGAAGATGCAGCAGACAGGAAAAGCGTTATTGCCGGAAGAACTGGCGCAGTTATTGGATATTGAGCAAAAGGATCTGGGACTGTTGAATGAGTCATTGTCATCAATGGAGAGCGAGGGCTTCATCTGTCGCAGTAAAAAAGGCCGTTATTCACTCCCTGAGAGTGTTGGCTGCTATGTTGGGCGCATACAGAGCACCAAAGGCGGCAGTGATTTTCTGATACTTGATAACGGGGACGAGGATATGTACATTCACGCATCCAATATTCATGGCGCCATGCATGGTGACCGTGTGCTGGTGCGTTTGCAGGACCCCCGTCAGTCCCGCCGCAGCCGTGAAGGCGAGGTTGTGCGGATATTGGAACGCAGCAATACCCGTCTGGTCGGGACTGTCATGAATAAGGACAATGACTATATCGTCTTACCGGATGATAAAAGAATACACTATCCTCTGCATTTGGGGAAGAGTGACCTAAAAAATGCAGCCAACAATTTTAAAGTAGTTGCCGAGATCAAGGCTTATCCTACTGACAAGGGAGAAATGACGGGACATATTACCGAGGTGCTGGGACACTCTGACGATGTGGGAACCGATATTTTATCGATTATAAAGTCCTATAATCTGCCGGAAAGCTTTTCAGAGAAGGTATTGGATGCCGCACGGGCAGTTCCTGCCGCTGTTCCCCAAAGTGAATTTTTACGCAGAGAGGATTTACGGCAAAAACATATTATCACCATTGACGGAGCGGATTCCAAGGATCTGGATGATGCGGTTTCGCTGGAAATGTTAGAAAACGGCGATTATCTGCTGGGTGTGCATATCGCTGATGTATCTTACTATGTGCAGGCAGACAGTATACTGGATCGGGAAGCCTTTCAGAGGGGCACCAGTGTCTATTTGATTGATCGTGTGCTGCCTATGCTGCCGCCTGAGCTGTCAAACGGTATCTGTTCTCTGAATCCGCAGCAGGATCGTCTGACATTATCGGTCTTTATGACCATTGGTAAAGACGGACAGCAGAAAGACTATCGCATTTGCGAAAGCGTGATCTGTACGACCGAGCGCATGACCTATACGGATGTCAGCCGTATTCTCTGCCACAATGATGCGCATCTATGCTCCCGTTACAGCAATATCTTAGAGGATCTGCGGAACATGGAAGAGCTGATGCATATTCTGCGCAGCAAGAGAGAGCGCAGGGGAAGCATCGATTTTGATCTGGATGAAGCCAAGATCACACTGGATGAGACGGGCAAGCCTGTTTCTGTCAGCGTGGCACAGAGGGATATTTCCAACCAAATTGTTGAGGAATTTATGCTGGCTGCCAATGAAACGGTGGCGGCCCATATGATAGCCCATAATCTGCCGGCAGTCTATCGGGTGCATGAATTACCCGATGAAGAAAAAGTCAAACAGTTTAATGAGTTTATTCACAATTTCGGCTATCATCTGCGCTTTGGCGATCAGATGCGGCCAAAGGTTTTTCAGGAACTGTTGGTGAAGCTGAGAGGAAAGAGCGAGGAATTGCTGATCAGCCGCCTGATGCTTCGTTCTATGCGCAAGGCCATTTACAGCCCGCAGAATCTGGGTCACTTTGGTTTGGCGGCCAAGAACTATCTGCACTTCACTTCGCCCATCCGCCGCTACCCTGATCTGGTGGTACACCGCTCGCTGCACTGGAGTTTCCAGGGAGAAGAAGGTAAGGACAAGCTGACCAAGTATACCTCGCGTCTGGAAGATATCGCGCAGCACAGCTCGGTTACCGAACGGGTCGCAGACGATGCCGAACGGGATGTAGAGGATCTGAAAAAGGCAGAATATATGCAGCAGCATATCGGCGAGGAATTTGACGGTATCATTTCCGGCGTAACGGCCTTTGGATTGTTCGTGGAACTGCCTGATACCATTGAGGGCTTTACACACATCAGTCAGCTGGATGACGATTACTATGATTACAATGAAAAACTATATGCACTGGTGGGACAGCGAAAACACAAGGCCTTCCATTTGGGAGATAAAGTACGCATCAAGGTTGCCGAGGTGAAGATGGCTGACCGCAGAATAGAGTTTACCATTTTGGAACTTTTGTCATAATGTTCTATTGACACGAAAGCCGGGCTGTTGTAATATAGTAGAGCATAAAATCAGTTCTTTCACTGATCGGATCAAGGAGGTGACATCGGTGGATAAAGGCGTAAAAGTCATTGCCCAGAACAAAAAGGCAAGACATGATTATTTCATAGAAGACACGCTGGAGGCGGGCATTGCGCTCTCAGGCACCGAGGTCAAATCTATTCGGCTGGGTAAGGTGAATTTGAAGGACAGCCATGCTGCCGTGCACCAAGGTGACATGTATGTCTACGGTATGCACATCAGCCCATATGAGCAAGGGAACATATTCAATAAAGATCCCCTGCGTATCCGGAAACTGCTCTTGCATCGCAGGGAGATCAACAAGCTCTACGGCTTGGTAAAACAGGATGGTTATGCATTGGTACCTTTGCAGGTATACTTGCGGAACGGGAAAGTGAAGCTGGAGCTTGCCCTTGCCAAAGGAAAAAAGACTTATGACAAAAGAGAAACTGCTGCACTGCAGGCTGCTGCCCGAGATATAGACAGAGCCATGAAGGACAGAGGCAGAGAATAAAGGATAATAGGTGACGTCCATGAAACATTTTGTATTATACCTGAAGGATGAATTTGCAGGATTGCATACGGAACAAAATCCCACATTGACCTGCTATTTGTCAGACAATTTTGCTGAAATAGAAATAGACCGCAGGAAACCTGCAGTACTGGTTTGTCCGGGCGGTGCTTATTCGATGTGCTCGGAGCGGGAGGCAGAACCCATAGCATTGAATTATCTGCCCCATGGCTTTCAGACCTTCGTACTGCGTTACAGCGTAGCGCCAATCGGTTATCCGCAGCAATTGCTGGAAGCTTCGGCAGCTATTGCGTTGATCCGCAGAAACGCCAAGGAATGGTCAGTGAACCCTGATGCTATTGCGGTCATTGGATTTTCTGCCGGCGGACATTTGGCAGCCAGCGTTGGCACTCTTTGGCAGGAGTCCTTTATCGGCGATCAGCTTGGATTAAAAGAAAAAGAGAATAAGCCAAATGCCCTGATACTCAGCTATCCCGTGCTTACTTCCGATCCAGAATTTACCCACGGAGGCAGCATTGTGAATCTGATGGCCGGTCGTACTGATCCCGCACTCCGCGAGAAGCTCTCTCTGGAGAAAGCAGTTGGTCCGCAAACGCCGCCCACATTTATATGGCATACCACAGATGATGGCTGCGTACCTGTGGAGAACAGCCTGCTTTTTGCAAAAAGCCTGAGCAAATATGAGATACCTTTTGAAATGCACATTTTCCCGCACGGTGTTCATGGGCTGGCTAACTGCAACTATACGACAGCAGCGCCCGATGCCGATTGCCTGCGCAATTCCCAGTGTGAAACATGGGTACAACTAAGCATAAATTGGTTGAAAAACCTTTTTATATAATATCATGGGGGCGTTCCGGTTTCGACGGGGATGCTCGGTGACAGAATAAGCGAGTGGTGGTTCCGATCCCACCTTAATCAATCGGGCGAAATATAAACGCTAAAACAAACACATTACCTGTAGCAGCTTAACGCTGCCACCGTCGACCTTAGCCTACTGCGGGCGAAGTAAATCGGCGTCATAATCGCAGTGAACGCCATCGGCCTAAGCTTTGCCGCCGGGGTGTAAAGATGAAGCTACCTTGCCGCGGATTTTGCCGTCGGAAGCCGCAGGCGGGGGAATAAAAAATCAACGGCTGCACTCGGAGAAAGTTCTGTTTCCGCATTTTCGGACACGGGTTCGACTCCCGTCGCCTCCACCACAGTATCCACCTACCAAGGTGGATACTTTATTTTTGTCTAAAATCGTGTCACTGTGCGGATTTGAAGGCATTTCATCAGTGATGAAGGTTCTGTCCGTATCATCTTTGCGGTTATCAAAAGTATCCGGCGGCACTAAGTCAGGATGAAAATTGAAGATAATTTCAATTCGATCTTTATAGATATATATTTTATTTACATACAATTCAATCAACTTTTTCGTGGTAGATAACTCACCACTTTTAAGCATAGTCTTTGCAGCATTAAACCTCTCTGTTAAAGTTTCTACTGTAATATCCTGCGTGGAGGATTCAAAACAAATTTGCTCATAACTTGCTTCCAAATAGTGCTTTTCGTTTTCCAATTCGCTTATTCTATCAGCCATCATATCAGAGCCGGTTTTAGCAATTACGGTAATTAGATTATTGATTTCTTTTGTAATCTCGTTCAAACGGTTTTTGATATTATCTTTTTTAGCGACTACATCGGCATTAGTTGCAAGCTGATATGCCATATATTCCTTTGCTAATTTTGAAATCAGCTTTTCGTCAAATATATATTCTGAAAGCTTCTCTAAAACATAAGCTTCAATATATTCTCTACGCATTTCCTTATTAATGCAAATGTGCTTGTTTTTTCGCCCCATACATCGGTAGGTAATGTGAACAGCCTTATTCCTGCCAGACAACTTTTTATTACCGGCCATAGCAAAACCGCATTCACCGCAAAATATTTTTCCGGACAAAAGATATACTTCCTTCGCTTTATTACAAGGGCGTGTTTTTTTACGGTCAACTATTTTTTTTTGCACCTGTTCAAATATTTCTTTACTTATAATGGCAGGGACTGCATCCTCGATTCGTATAATATCCTCATCATCCTTGTCCTTATGATGATTTCGTTTTCCATCAACATCCTTTGGAGTTGAACGGTTAAAAATATATGTGCCTATATATTTTTCATTTCTCACAATATTATGAAGTGAATTATGACCAAATGCTTTACCCGTTTTTGTCTTGTATCCCATTAAATTAAGCTCGTTTATAATTTTATCATAGCCATATCCTTTTACAAACAAATCATATATAAGCCTAACCGCAGTCGCTTCTTTTTCATTGATAATAAGTTTTCTTGATATAGGGTCAACATCGTAACCAAGTGGGGGTAGACCTCCGGTATGAAGACCTTTTAAGGCGTTTTCTTTCATACCTTTATTAACTTCACGGGCAAGGTTTTTGCTGTAATATTCAGCCATAGCTTCAAGTACTGATTCCAAAATAATACTTTCGGGGCTTTCATCAATGTATTCCAAAATGCTTATCAATGAAACATTGTGTCTTTTTAATTGCATTCTGTACCCAATGCTGTCCTGCCTATTTCTTGCAAAACGATCAAGCTTATGAACAAGAACAATATCAAACATATTTTCATTTGATTCAGCTATCATTCTTAAAAACTCGGGACGATTGTCGGTCATAGCAGATTTCGCTTTGTCGATATATTCACCAACAATTACAATATCATTTTTTTGAGCATATTCTTTTATAGCTCTTATTTGAGCATCAATAGATTCATCTCTTTGATTATCTGAGCTGAAACGAGCATATATGACACCACGTACGATATTACGCTTTGCTCTAATCTTATCAATAATAACCATATAAACAGTCCTTTCCTACTAACTGGCACATTGTAATTTTTCCTTTTGTGCTTTATCCAACGCTTCTATGCTTTCTAACAAAGAATAGATAATTTGCTGTTCAATCAGTACATTTTCATCCGAAACTAATATCTGACAGTTGTAAAGCCTTTTATCGTTAAAAAGTCTATTGATTTCTGCATTAATGTTTTTCATAATTATTCTCCTTTTAAAAACAAAATGCACATTTGCCTCCTTATACTAATTATAATTAGTGTAAGCCTCTAAGACAAATGTACAAATATAATCTTATAAACTTGAAATGTATATTATGGGATTAACTCGACACTAATAGCTAAGGATGCATCAACGGTTTCCATTAAATCATTATCTAAGTGACCTATAAATTCTTTAAGTCGTAATTTATCGATAGTACGTAGTTGTTCAAGCAGCACCACTGATGGCTTTTCAAGTCCATTTACGGCTCCGATATAGCAATGCGTAGGTAGTTCTGCTTTTTCAGTTGTTTTGGCCGTTATAGCGGCTACAATAACAGTTGGACTATGTTTGTTGCCTATATTGTTTTGAATTATTAAAATAGGACGAACCCCCCCTTGCTCGGAACCAATCACCGGACTTAAATCTGCATAGTACATATCGCCTCTAAGTATGTTCTTTTTCATTATATAAAAGACCTCCCATATTTTTTAAGTGCAAAGCACTTATGTAGAAGTCAAGCAGAATAGCTTTTAAGATTGAAAAAGTATAAAGTATAACTTTCAATTAATCTGCTTTCTGCCTGACTTATAAATTTAAAACAAATCAACTTGTCCTCGACACCCCGATTTATATGGGAAGTCATCAAACGGTTAGCTGCTAACTAACTCCACGGGAGTTTCACCCCAACTGTCGTTCTGACAGAGCCGCCCTCATTGCCTGCGACGGTTTTTTCACGCTCGGACTGTGACTG
>Ga0209373_10005595_pt1 | contig 10183 bp, 8 predicted proteins | sample Higcelweek5metaG_FD_187173 | JGI IMG/M metagenome (GOLD analysis project Ga0209373, IMG submission 187173) | Freshwater pond sediment microbial communities from the University of Edinburgh, under environmental carbon perturbations - High... | ecosystem: Environmental > Aquatic > Freshwater >...
TGAGCTTCTCTATTTTTTTCTATTTCTTTGTCATAGTAAATATCTTTAGTATGATTTAAATTTAACGTAGTTTTAGACATATTTTTTTTCTCCTGTTCAATTTTTTCGTTTTCATCAATTTGAGAATTATTAAAATTTTCTTTCTTATAAATATTAAATTTCTCTTCATTTGATAATTGAGGTTTTCTTTCTCTAAATTTATCTTTTTTACCCATTTTGTTCATCTCCATTTTGTTTATTTTTATTTGCTGGAATAAACTTAACAAAACGACAATCTACAAAAGTAGCTTGAGAAAGTTCATTGTAATCAAAATAGTTTCTAGTTAAAATTGCTACACGATTTTTTTTATCATCAACTGTAAAATTATTATTTGGTAAAATTATTTCAGTTCCTCTATCTTCAACAAGACGAATAAAATTATTTTCTAATAGCTCTAATTTTGTTCCAAATAAAACTTGTTCTGCATCTACAAAAAGTTTTTCATCTTTTATCTTTTTATCATCTATTTTATATCTATATCTAAAGCCATCATTACTTCTAATGAAAAGCAATTCTTCTTCTTCTTCATTAAAAACTCTCATCTTTTGTATAAATTCATCTTCAAAAGTTTCATCTTTATAGAAGAAATATTTAACTTCTTTATTTTCTTTAATTTCTTTATCTAATATTATATTTAATTTTCCTATAAGGACTTTATAGTCAAGATATGCAACAACATCATAAGTTTTATCTTTTAAATTCTTACAAATTGTTTCTTGTATATTATTAGTTGTTTCCATAGTCTTAACACTCCTCCATTTTTTTATGTAAAGCATCTACAAAACCTTGAAGTTTTTCGTTATCATCGCTTAAAAAATTTTCATCTAAAGTTATTTTTTTATCATTAAAAGAAATAGTAGCTTCTTTACCTTTTAAAATACCTCTACCTACATTTTTTTCTCCACCTATTGCAATATCACCAGTCCATAAATCTTTTAAAACAAGTAAAAGTAATCCAGCTTCATAGTCTTTATAGTCTTTATAGTTTTTAATTGTTATTTTTACATTTTTTATTTCATTATCTGTTGAATCCTTAAAAATAGGCATACTATCAAATAAAGCTGTTTCTATAGTTCCACCTGTAAACCTATCAATTTTTATTCTTGATTGAGCTTCAGAAACAAACTTAGGAAATATAACTTCTTCTACCAAAATACGACCTTTTATTGCATTCTTACTTTTATTTTTATCATCAACATCACCAAATAAGTTTTTAAAATCTTCATCAAATTTAGACTCATCAAATGTTTTTAAAATCTTTTCTGCTCTTGCACGAATTGCACCTTTTAGAGATGTTCCTGTAATAACATTTTCTCCGTTAGATGTTATATGAGTTGCATCTGGAGCTTTTGGGTCTGAAGAATATGAACGAATAATTAAAGAATTTTCTAAAGAAAAGCTCGCATCTATAACAAAATCTTTACTTCCAAGATTAAAAGGAATTTCGTTAAATTTTTTGATTAAAAGTTTTTCATTAAAATCTTTTTCTAACCAATAATAAACATGTTCTTTTTTAGAAAAATCAAATAAATATGTTTTAGGGTTTTGAAGTTTTAGTTTTCCAAAACCACTATTAGTTTTTCCACCTATTATAACTTTTTCGTTCTCTAGTAAATCTATTATTGTTTTTAATAATCTTTTTGAAAAATTATCATCGTCATCTTTTACATGAATTTCAAGATTAAGTGGAAACTTACAACCTTTTTTTATAATTTCATAATCATATTTGCTTCCTTTTTCAACAATTCCTGTTATATTATCTATTCTTATTCCGTCTCGTATTTCTATAGGATTATTTTCATCATCTTTCAAATTTAAATCAGAAACAAATATTTGACTTTGTTTATATATTTTATTTTCGTTTTTATCTTTATTATTAGTATCTCCCCAAAAATTTTTAAGTTTATTTTCATATAATTTATCTATTTCATCTAGTTTTATAAGATGTTGCAAAACTCCAACAAATGATGTAGCAGGTATATATGGTTTTCCATCACTATCAAGCAAAACATCTATATTAGTATTATCATCTCTTCCACTTCCTATCATTGCTGGAGATGATAATTCTATAGTTCCTTTTAGGACAAGTACACTATTTAACATTATTTAACCTCCAAACTTTTCATATTTTTACGCATTGTAGAAAAAAATGTAATTAGATATGTTTTGTATAATTCTAATTCATTAGGTCTTTTATAATTATTTGTTCCTAATTCTTTTTTTAATTCAAATAATGAAGTATTTTCAATACAACTTTCTATTTTTTCATCAATTTTATTTTTTTCATCTAAAAAATCAAATAAAGTTATATTATCATCGTTATATGATGCTTTAAGATTATTTTTTGCTACATCTCTTAAATTTTTAAGTTTATCTATAAAATAATTCTTTTCTGTTTTTATATCTTTGGCAAAAAATTCTAATTTGCTAACTATAGATTTTGAACTTGGAAGTTTTGATTTTAAATCATTTTTATCTTTAGGTTTAAATTTATTAGAATCTTCCATAGCATCTAATTTTACTTTTTGTATAATAGAATCATTAATAATTTTTTTTATAATATTTCTTGTTATATCTGGAATTGGATAATTTGGTAGTTCAACTTCTTCTTTTTTTTCATCTTCTAATTTAAAGTTATTATTTTTAATTAATTTAAATCTTCCAAAACCTTCATTAGTACGTTCTCCAATACCTGTTTTTTCTAATTCTAAAAGTTTCTCTTTTTGAATTTTATCTAATTTGAGTAAAAAACAACTACCAGCCATAAAACAAATTTCTGAAGGTTTTCTAAGTTTCCAAACAGAAACAAAATTTTCTACTTGACCAGTTTTTATAAAAGATTTTTCTATTTCTATACAACCTAAAACTTTTTTTAAATCATCTATATTTGTAGAAGAAAAGCAATTTTCATTATAAATAATGGTATTTGAAGTTAATGTTAAAATTGTTTTATTAGTATCTAAATCTTTATTATCATTTTTAAATTCATTAATTGTTTCATCAAAAGTTATTTCAACTTTTCCATATTGTGAACTTTTTGAACGACCTATAAAAGCAATAAAACTATTTTCAAAACTCTTTTTAAAATTTTTTAACTCTTCTTCACTTCCCAAAATTTGACCCTGAAAAATTTGACCTTCTTTTAAATAGTCATAGTGAAAAATTACACCTTTTTTAGAAGCTCCTGTTTTATCATCTTTTTCATGATGAAAATTTAAGCCTCTATCAACAGATTTTTCATAAATATCATCACCATCATCACCATTAAATCTTATGAATTTTAAAGGTTTAGTCTTTTCATTAATTTTTATACAAAATAAATTATATATTTCATTAATACTATCTCTCTTTTTTTGAATTGCTAAAGGTGATGGATAATATACATTATTTTTTTCATCTGTTATATATGCGTTTGTAAACTTTAAACCATCTCTTAAAAACCATTTTTTAAAAGTATCATTTTTATGAGCTTCATTACAAGATTTTTCTTTAATATATTTATTTGCAAAAATACCCAAAATTGAAGAAGCTGGAATATAGTCTAATGAACTAACTGTATTTCTTTCGCCAGCCATAGAATTTATTAGAACAGGTGAAAGAAGTTTTACTTTATATATTATTTTATACATCCACATTTTTCTCCCAATTCTTTCAAATATTTTTCATTAAAATCTTCTAACAATTTACATTCTATTTCTCCAAAACCTCTTGTCCTTTTTGTGCCAATGTGTTTTAAGTTTATACAAGCAAAAGCTAGAGTTCTTAGAATCTCTTCGTTATCTTCTTGAAAATTTACGTCACCGATAAATTTAAATCCTTTTTTCAAAACTCGTATAGTTCTTAAAGATTTATCTTGTGAAACTCCTGTTTCTTCATTAATAGTTGTTTGTTGACGTATTTCTGTAAAATAGTTAATTATTGCTTCTTTTGAAACTAAATCAGAATGTTCTTTTATAAAATAATTTAAATATTCTTTATTTTTTTCATATTCTTCTATTTGTAAATTGGAAAAATTTAAAAGACTTGCTAAATTACCACTACTACCAAAAGTTTCATCAATAGCAAGTTTAATATCAATATTACTTTTACTAAACATCTCACTTATTTCTTTTGCAGAATCTTTAAGACAACCTTTTAATCTTTTTGCTGGAATATATGGAATACCAAAATCATCAAAAACAACATCAGAGTCAATAACTGCTCCATATCCTTCACCTGAAGCAATTAGAGATGGAGATTTTAATTGTATTTCTATTTTATAAGTTTTCATTTTAATTATTCTCTCCTTTCTTTTCTTCCTTTTCAATCTCAAAACTTGGATAATATTCAAGAATTTCAATCATATCAAAATATATTGTTTTGAAATTTTCAAATAAATCATTATCATATTCGAAAGATGGTAGTTCTTCTTTATTACGAGCTTTTAGAAAATTTAAGAAATTTTCACGATATTCTCTACCCAATGTCAAAACTTCTCTAAGTTCTTTTATTTTTGAATTTGGGAGTTTTTTCTTTAATTCTTTTGCATTTTCTATTAAATTATAAAAATTATCCTGATTACATTCATCTTTATCATAATCAAGTTCTAACCTATAAGGTCGCATTAAAAGATTATTTTTTTTATCTTTATTTTTTTCAGTTATTTTATAATATTTTTCTCTTATTTCTTCAATGCTACCTATATAACCACCATAAGAGATTTGGAAATCTAACCAAGAATTGCTTAAATTTGATTTTTTTTCTTTTCTTTTTTTCTTAGCTATACTACATAATTCTTCTGCCATATTATAGGCTTTGTAAAATGGAAATTTTGTACTTACTATTACAATACCTGCACAGGCTGTAAGTTTTTCACCAATAATATCAAATGTCTTTTTTTCAAATTTTTCTATAAAAATTTTGGCAAAATAAATTCCTAGTTTTCCATTACATACAAAAGTAACATCATCACCACCTATAACAATTGGAGTAATTGGAAGAATTGAAGATACATTAATATCATCATCATAGTTATTATTTTCAATATCTTTAATTATTGTATTAATCAAATCTTGAAATGATTGTTCTGTTGCTTCTTTTAGTTTAGTAGAAAAATTTCTTATTTCTTGAAGGGTTTTAAAAATTTCAAATTTTTTACCTATATCATTACCATCAATGTGTACTATGGCTATTTCATTCTGGATATTTTCTTTTTGACCCAAATTATCAATTTCATCAGTAAATGTATAAGCAGATTCTTCTAAATATTTTTGTTGAAAACCTTCTTTAGATTTTTTAGATTCTTCAATCTTTTTATATGAAACTTTTGAAATATAAGAGTGTTCAGATTCTACACCTGTACTATTCCATTCTTCCATTGATAAACCTGTTCTAGCACATTCTGCTGTAATTCCATGTCTTGGAAATGTGGTTTGTTGAGAATATTTTTGTTTATTATTGCTTAATTTCGTATGAAGTTTATTAAATTCGTTTTCCCAATCATCAAAATTAAAATTTTCTTGATAAGCTACAGCTGTAGTAATACCAGGTGTTTCTTCAAGTAATATTCTTGTCCATGCTTTAATAAATTCTTTAGCTTTTTCTTTACTTTCAAAAAATAGTAAAGCATTACCACCTCCAATATAGCCAATTGCTTGTTCTTTAGAAATAGGTGCATTAAAATCTTTTTTCCACGTTTTTAAATCAAGAGATTTATCAAAAACTTTTTTATATGCCTCTTCTAAATATGATTTATAAATTTCATCTACTAAATAAGATGCACCAAGATTTTCTTTTAATTGGTTACTTGCAAAAATATATTCTTGAATTGATGTTGTATCAATAAGAACAGCACAATAATTATTCATAACTAACTATTTCCCTTCTTTTACAAATTTTTTTACTTTTTTTATTAATTCTTCTGGTTTCAAATCTTCTATACCCAAAACAATAATTGACTTTCCTCCACCTGTATCAGTTTGTAATTCCTCTTCAACTTTTTTTCTAGTATTATCATCAAGAGTTGTTATAAGAATTGCTCTTGATTCATCACCACCCATTTGTCTAGTTCTTAAAAGTATTTCAAATCCTTTATTTTTATACTTTTCCTTATCCCTACTGGTTGTACAAGATATACCAATAAGCTGATAACCATTTATCAAAACTACATCAATTTCAAAATTTTTTTCATCACCTTTTTTAATTTTTTCGCCTTTTAGAACATTATTGCCATATACTTCTTTTAAAGTATCAATAACATAAAATTCCAGCCATACATTAAGATATTTTGCAATTTTATTATCTTTTTCATTATAATTAGGTATTTTTTCAATAATTTGAGCAAAAAGTCCATTTTTATTTTTTTTATCTTTTAAGTATTGTTCATATTTACTATTTTCTTTTACTAAATTTTTAAAATCATTAAGAAGAAGGTTATTTAAATCATCATAATTTTCATTGTCAGGTTCCTTTGTACGCCCATGAAGTTTAAGTAAATCTTCATAGTTTATATCAATTTTTTCTCTTAAATCATTACTATTATTTATAGAATTTCCATCTTCATCATTAATAAGCTGAAATGTTCTTGCATCTAAATAGGAAAATGAAACTTTTTTATTATTTTTTGAACAAAATTCTTCAATAGTTTTATAACTATATATAACCATAGCTTTAGTTCCACCTGTATAGTTAAGATGGATATGAGAGCCTAAAAGTTCACTTTTCTTATTTAATTTACTCTCTATATTAGAAATTATTTTTGTAGGATTGCCAACATCTTCTAAATGTACACAGGAATATTTTAAATTTTTATACTTATTATTATTAAAAAATTCTTTTAAGTTATCTTTATATTTTTCTGTTTTACTAGAATAAATAAACCAAATTCTTTTTAAACTACATTCGGGATTATCAGCAAAATATTTTGCAACAACATAATTTGGTAAAGGGTTTGTGCCGACAAGTAGAACTAAATCAAAATCAGTAACATCTTTAATATTAGACATAGCAAATACACCTACAAATAATAATTATAATAGGTATCTGCTCTTAAATATACTCGTGATAAATAAACCGAGTATGTCAATTACACTAAATAATAGCACTATTTTTTAGCTTGTAAAGCATTTATCATAAAAAAATGACAAGTTCAAAAATTGATTAAAAAAACAACAAAATCCCGTTTCTTAAATTATTTCGCAAAAACAGTTGTTTATATTCAATATTTTATATAATTTTATTAATTAACAGACTATTTACAAATAATTGTTTTTATTATAAAATTAAATAGGGTTATTGGTGGTTGTGATAGTGCAAAAAAAATCAGTAAACGGTATAAATGAAGTTTTTCCTAGTGAACAATATACTCATAAAATAGATGATAAAAATTTATTAAAGAATGAGCCAAGATGTGTTATTTTTTCTCTTGAAACAGGTGAAACATGTCCTATTATTGAAGAAAATCCTGATACTTCAAAAACAGCTGAAGCTAAAACTATTGTTTAAAAAAATAAATATTTTTGTTTTGAATTTTTTTTATGTTATTTTTAATGTATAAATTTAGAATTTCAAGAGGGAAAATATGAGTGATATTGGAATTGTTGGTGTAAATGGTAATGTTGCAAAAGTTACTAGTAGTACAGATGTTACAGCAACATTATTAAAAAGGTCTGTTGATAGCAAAAATATTACAAAAGATGATTATATAGCACTTAGGAATGAAAATATTTCACATGAAACAATTGCCAGTGTTCTAAAGCATTTAACACCTGAATCTGATTTTAAAAATATTTCACAAAGTTTAGATAAAGTTCAAATTCAATTTGAAATGTCTAAAGTTTTTACCTCATTAATTGATAAAGTAGTTTCATCTCAAAGTCCATCTATAATAGTTCAAGAACCATTAAAAGTTGAAGTCCCAAAATTAGAAGAACCAAAACCGCCTGTTTTGTCTGGAAAAGTTGTTATAGAAGAAAAGGCATCTATTCTTGTTCCAAAAATTGAAGCTCCAAAAGTAGAGGAACCCAAAATTAAATTATCAACTATTAATAATGTTGTTCAATCTACTTATAAATCAGAAGTTTCACAAGATGGAATGTTAAATGTTGCCGAACAAAAAGATGCCTTTACTAAACTTGGAATTCCATTTACAGAGGTAACACCTAAAGAATCAGGTGTAATGTATTCTAGGAAATTAAACTTAATTTTTAAAGATGAAGATGTTATATATAAAAATGCAAAAAATGAAAATATAACTATAAAACCAACTGATAAGTGTGTAATAAGAAAAACAGATAATCCCGATGAATTTGAAATAGTAAAGTTAAAAATTGATGGTAAACGTACCACCATTGAAGAAAATAGCAAAGGAATAATAACTAGAGAAATGTTAAATTCTTTTAAAACTGACAATTCTTTTAAAAAACTACCAATAGATTCAAAATTATTTTCACCAGAAGGCAAAGTATCTCCAAAAGATGTAATACAAGGTCAGATAGGTGATTGTTATCTTATGGCATCACTTGAAAATATTGCAAAAAGAACCCCTTTAGATGTATATAATATGATAAAAGATAATGGTAATGGAACAGTTACAGTTAGATTATTTGATGTAAAAGGAGAAGATGGTGATAAAACATTTACACCTAAATTTGTAACATTTGAAAAATCATTACCAACTAATGGTAAACATTCAGAAGGTGCTTTATGGGTACAAATGATAGAAAAAGCGTATGCTCTTGAAAAAGGTTCTTATGAAGGTATTGGTGGTGGTGGTCAAATGAGTGATGTATTTGAAACTTTGACAGGTAGACCAGCTCAAAAAATTGATATAAAACATACAGAAGAATCAAGAGATATTGTAAGAAATTTATTTACTTCACCTGGTTCATTATATGAAGGATATTCTTTTGATGATACCAAATTTGATAATTTTGCTTCAGAAATGGAAAACCCTGTTAATGAATTAGGTAATAAAATATTTAAAGATACTGAAATAGAAGAAATAACCAACAAAAAAGACAATATTCTTATTTATGCAAAAACCGTAAATAATGATTTTGAAACTGTATTTAAAAATGTTTTAAATAAATTAGACTTTGAAAATAATCCACCTGTATTTAAAGATGTTGGAGAATTAAGACAAGAATTGGCAACATTAAGAGCTGATATAATTGATTATAATAGAGACCCATTATCTTTTCCAAAAGATTTTTCAGCAATTAGTAAAAAACCAGAAGACCTAGAAAAAGAGCTAAAAGATTCTGTAAAAGCCTCCAAACTAAAAGAATTATTAAAAACTTCATTTGGAACTCCAAATTCTGAAAAATGTGATACATGGAATGCTGTTTTAAAAAATTCTGATTTTAAAAGTTTTGTAGCAACAAAAATAGAACCTATTATTAAAAAAAGTCAATATGCTGGTGGTGGTGGTCAAATAAGAAGAGAAGAAATAATGTTTGAAATAAATCAAGCAAAATCATCTAAAACAACTAATATAGGTAAACTTCTTAATTCTGTACCAAAAGAAATTATGGATAAATTTATGGATTCACTAACAGAAGCTCTTCCTGGCAAAAGATTTACTGGTGTTTATACAAAAAAACAAAGTGATTTATTTGAAACAATTAAATCAAAAGTTGGCACAATGGGATATATAGGAATAGCAACTAATGAAAGTGTTGGAAGAGGTAAAGTTGATGAAAAAGGTCGTAGTTCTGGAGAACCCATATCAAAAGGATTAGCAGGAAGACATGCTTTTGCAATTACAAATGTAAAAGAAGAAGGTGGTATAAAATATGTTGAAATATCAAATCCTTGGGGTGAAATCAATAGAACATACGAAGATAAAGAAGATATTCTAAGTGATACAATAAAGAAAAAACCTGTTAAAACTCAAGAAGGTACATCATGGATAGAATTAAGCGATATTTCAAAAAGATTTCATAGTCTTTATATAAGTTAAGTTTAACTATTTATAATTAGATTATTTTATTTATCATGAAATATTCATTCTCCGATTTGGAACTTTATCCAAAATTTTATGGAAGATTTTTCCTAAGTGTTTCATTTTACCCAATTTTAGTATTTGAAATTAAAAAAATAAGCTAAAATAGCTTAAATTAAGAATATATTGGCATTATAGCGGTTCTATTTACCGTTAAATGT
>Ga0209373_10005596_pt1 | contig 10183 bp, 9 predicted proteins | sample Higcelweek5metaG_FD_187173 | JGI IMG/M metagenome (GOLD analysis project Ga0209373, IMG submission 187173) | Freshwater pond sediment microbial communities from the University of Edinburgh, under environmental carbon perturbations - High... | ecosystem: Environmental > Aquatic > Freshwater >...
ATACAGGAGCTGAAGCAGTAGAAACCGCTTTAAAACTGTGTAGAAAATGGGCATACGAGAAAAAAGGAATCAACGAAAACGAAGCGCAAATTATCGTTTGTGATGGTAACTTCCACGGAAGAACTACCACAATCATTTCATTCTCAAACGATGAAAACGCGCGTAAAAACTTCGGACCTTATACAGCAGGATTTATTAGTATTCCTTATGATGATATTGAAGCTTTAGAAAAAGCCGTAAATTCCTCAAAAAATATTGCTGGATTCTTAGTAGAACCTATTCAAGGGGAAGCTGGCGTTTACACTCCATCAGAAGATTTTCTTAAAAGAGCAAAAGCAATTTGTGAAGCAAATAATGTTTTATTCATTGCTGATGAAGTACAAACAGGAATTGCAAGAACGGGTTCGTTATTAGCCGTTTGTGGAAATTGTACTTGTGAAGCAAAATGTGAAAAACAAGCAACTTATACACAACCAGATATTTTAATCTTAGGAAAAGCGTTATCAGGTGGTGCTTATCCAGTTTCGGCAGTTTTGGCAAATGATAACATTATGAATGTCATCAAACCAGGACAACATGGTTCTACTTTTGGAGGAAATCCGGTGGCGGCTGCGGTTGCTATGGCGGCTTTAGAAGTAGTTTCGGAAGAAAGTTTGTCTCAAAATGCTAGAAAATTAGGAAAAATCTTCCGTGAGGAATTAGCTAAATTTATCGAGACTTCAAACATAGCTACTTTAGTAAGAGGAAAAGGATTATTAAATGCTGTTGTAATTAACGATACCGAAGAAAGCGACACCGCTTGGAATATTTGCGTACGTTTAGCCGAAAACGGTTTGTTAGCAAAACCAACACACGGAAATATCATTCGTTTTGCTCCGCCGTTAGTAATGACAGAAGAGCAATTGAGAGATTGTGTTTCTATAATTATTAGTACTTTGAAGGAATTTGAAAAGTAAAATAAATATAAAAAATCCTGTTCAAAGCAGGATTTTTTTATATTTACAAAATTAAACTAACTAACATGAAAATTAAATTATTAGCAATTGCTGCTGTTTTTGGTGTAGTTTCTGCTTGTTCACCAAATAAAGCAATTACAAAGGAGTCAAATGCAATAGCTGTTAAAATGAATAAGGATGAAGCTGGGAAAATGTTATACGAAAATAATTGTGCTAAATGTCACGATTTATATAGTCCTAAAGATTTTAATGCAGAACAATGGAAGCCAATTATGTTAAGTATGCAGAAAAAAGCTAAAATTTCAGATGAAGAAAGAGAAATAATTTACGCTTATCTAACAAAATAATAAAAAGTATCCGTCATTTGGCGGATATTTTTTTGGTATCATTTTTGTATTTTTACCACCAATTATAATCTATGAAAACCAAAATATCTTTTTTCTTTCTTCTTTTCTCTTTGTTCTCTTTCGGACAAGTGCCGCATTGTGGCTTTGATTTTACGTCGTATTTAGTAGTAAAAGCCCATGAAGAAGGAAAATCTGATAATATTGCCGATTTGAAAATTACGTTGGTTAATGAAAAAGGAGCAGAAATCATCAACGAGAATAACAAATACAGTTGGAAATACGGTAACCAAGCTTTAGTTTTTACTCGAAATCATTTAATAAGTAAACCAAACGAAGCTGAGAAATGGTTTTTTCCTTACGCTGGTGATACGTATTTACTTTCAGTAACGAATACATTTCCTGCGGAAGAATTCTTTATTAAAATTCAAGATACTAAAGGAATCTACAAAGAACAATTGGTACAATTACAAGCATTTAATATGTATATTTTATGTTCGAGTGAAAACGAACGTCAAGCCAGAAGCTTCGGACCAAGAAGCAATAATCCGATTGAAGTGATTTTGGAACGGAAATAAAAAAACACCTCAAAAAAGGTGTTTACTAAATTAATTACCGTTGTTAACAGCAATAACTTTTAATGTTTTGTTGCCAGCAGGCAATTCCCAATCTACTTGATCGTTTACTTTAAACCCAATAATCGCCACACTAAGCGGAACTAAAACGGAATATTTACTTTCTTTTATATTCGCCTGAGAAGGCAAAACAATTTGAAATTTCATTTGTTTTTGAGTGCTCATGTCTTCAATGATTACCTCAGAATTAATTCGAATAATATCATTTTCGATAGCATTATCTTCTACAATATTGCCTCTATCTAATTCTTTCATTAGTAATTTTATTTCTCTTGCACTTGTTGCCGAAAGATTCGTTTTGGTAATCTTTTTTAGCAGTTTATGATCGCTTGACGTAAATGTTGGTATTGGTTTCATATTATTTTAATTTAAATTCATGAATTCTTCTCGGTTGTACTTTATAGAATCTTTATAGTAAATCTCTGTGAAATTTTGATTGGAATTGTGTTCCACTCTTTTATACAAGAAATCGGGCGTTATTTCTTTCGGATTTTCAAATCCACAAGCACCAATAAATTCACCAAAGGCTTTTAAGGTGTTTTTATGAAAATTTGCTACTCTGACTCTTTTATCAGTTACATCTAATCCTTTGTATAACGATTTATCTTGCGTTGCAATTCCCACCGGACATTTTCCGCTATCGCATTGTAAAGCTTGAATGCATCCAAGAGCAAACATCATTCCTCGGGCACTATAACAAGCGTCAGCACCTAAAGCCAACGTTTTTGCAATATCAAAAGCAGAAATAATTTTTCCAGAAGCTAAAATTTTAATTTCGTCACGCAAACCATATTCTTTTAGAGTTTGGTTTACAAATACAATTGCATCTGAAAGCGCCATTCCCATATAATCGATAAATTCAAGAGGTGCCGCACCTGTACCTCCTTCAGCACCGTCAATGGTAATAAAATCGGGATAAATTTTAGTGTGTAACATTGCTTTTACGATATCTATAAATTCATCTTTTCTACCAATACAAATTTTGAAACCCACTGGTTTAAAGTTGGAAAGTTCTCTCAATTGTCCAATAAAATATAGCAATTCGGTAGCATTTGAAAAGGCGGTATGACCAGATGGCGAATGTACCGTTGTAAAAGGTTTTATACTTCTAATTTTTGCTATTTCAGGTGTGTTTTTTTCTGCTGGAAGTAATCCACCATGTCCTGGTTTTGCTCCTTGCGATAATTTTAATTCAATCATCTTTACTTGTTCGTAATTGGATTTTTGAGCAAATAATTCACTAGAAAAGTTTCCTTTTTCATCTCTACAGCCAAAATATCCTGTTCCAATTTGCCAAATCAAATCGCCTCCCATCAAATGGTAATCACTAATTCCTCCTTCGCCTGTATTGTGAGCAAAATTTCCAAGTTTAGCTCCTTCGTTTAACGAAGTGATGGCAGTTTTACTCAAGGCGCCATAACTCATAGCGCTAATATTATAAATACTAGCATTGTAAGGTTGTAAACAATTTGAGCCACCAATTAGCGTTCTAAATTTTTTCTCGTCCGCTTTTTTTGGATACACTGAATGAGCTGCCCATTCATATCCAATACGATTAGGGTCGTCTTGCATTCCAAAGGAAATGGTTTGTTTTTCGTTTTTAGCTCTTTGATAAACAATAGAACGTTGTCTTCTGTTAAAAGGCTTTCCATCTAATTCACCTTCAAAAAAGTATTGACGAAATTCAGGGCGAACCGATTCAAATAAATAACGTAAACGTCCTACTAATGGATAATTTCTTCGTACCGAATGTTTGGATTGAAAGCTGTCGATGGTAACTAAAATTAACATAAGTAAAGGAGCAGATAGAAAAACTGGATGCACTTTATAATAGGCGACCAAAAAAAGAGTTCCGATCAAAAATGATAACGTGATTAACCAAATTATATGGCGTGCATATAATTTTCCCAAAAGTTTTTTTTGCGACATGATATTAGAATTAAAAAAAAATAATGATTACAGAAGATACTTCTGAAATGAATAGAAAATGTTATAAGTAAAAATCCTCCGTCTGAGAATTAGGAATAGGATAGACGGAGGCCTAATTGATAAAGGCCTTGCTGTGTGTAAATGCAACTACTTTTGTAATTGTATTTGAAATTAAAAGAGTATTTGAAATTAGGTATTTCAAAATGAAAAGATTTAATTTGAGTACAAAGTTAAGGAAACTAATGAGATAAAAAAATTACTTCCACTTAATATTGCACCCAATACTCGGTTTCTGTTCTGGATTAATTAATCGATTCATCACCACACCATCAATAGCGCTGCGTAAATCAGAACCACTTAATGGAATGCCATTTGCTGGTCGGCTATCATCTAATTGTCCTCTGTAAACCAATTTATTTTGATTATCAAAAAGATAAAAATCAGGTGTACAAGCGGCATCGTAGGCTTTGGCTACTTCTTGTGTTTCATCGTATAAATATGGAAATTCGAATCCGTTTTCAAAAGCAAATTCAGTCATTAACTCAGGAGAATCTTGCGGATATTTTACCACATCATTACTCGAAATCGCTACAAAACCAATTCCTTGCACACGATAATCGTTTACCACTTTAAGCACTTCTTCCATTACATGATGCACAAACGGACAATGATTGCAAATGAACATCACCACCGTTCCTTTTTCACCTTTGCAATCTTCAAAAGTTTTATATTCATTCGAATTGGTGTCTTTCAAATTGAAATCAGGAGCAATTGTACCCAATGGTAACATGTTAGAAGGAGTTTGTGCCATTTTGAAATTAGAATTTAGAAATTAGAATTTAGAACTTGTTCTTGCAATTGAATTTGTTCTTGTTAATTATACGCACCAAATCTTTTATTGTTACAAAATTGCGCAATACTTTTTTTTGGAATAGCATTTTCTTACTTTTGTACCACAACACAACACACTATGTACAAAATCTTCATTCGTCCGTTACTTTTCTGTTTCGATCCAGAAAAAGTGCATTATTTAACTTTTTCACTTATTCGTTTTTTGAATAAAATCCCAGGTTTTTCGAGCTTATTTCAATCGCTTTACGAAGTAAAAGATGCTCGTTTAGAACGAGAAGTTTTCGGAATTAAATTTAAAAATCCAGTTGGATTAGCAGCAGGATTTGATAAAGATGCGAAACTATATCAAGAGTTATCGAATTTCGGTTTCGGATTTATTGAAATTGGAACGTTGACACCTGTTGGACAAGAAGGAAATCCTAAAAAACGTTTGTTCCGTTTAAAAAAAGACAATGCGATTATCAATCGAATGGGCTTCAACAATGGCGGTGTTAAAGAAGCGGTAGAACGTTTGAAACAAAATAAAGGCGTTTTAATCGGTGGAAACATCGGGAAAAATAAAGTCACGCCAAACGAAGAAGCGGTTAAGGATTACGAAATCTGTTTTGAAGCTTTGTTTCCGTATGTCGATTATTTTGTGGTGAATGTGAGTTCGCCAAACACGCCAAATCTTCGCGAATTACAAGATAAAAAGCCTTTGACTGAGTTGTTACAAACACTTCAAGATAAAAACAATGCAAAACAAAAACAAAAGCCAATTTTACTAAAAATCGCTCCCGATTTAACCGATGAGCAGCTTTTAGATATCATTGATATTGTAAACGAAACTAAAATTGCTGGCGTAATTGCTACGAATACTACGATTTCTCGCGAAGGCTTACAATCGGAAAACAAATCAGAAATGGGCGGTTTATCTGGAAAACCATTAACAAAACGTTCTACAGAAGTAATTCGTTTTCTTTCGGAAAAAAGTAATAAGTCGTTCCCAATCATTGGAGTAGGTGGAATTCATACTGCTGAAGATGCGATTGAAAAATTAAATGCTGGTGCAAGTTTAGTTCAACTATATACTGGATTTATTTATGAAGGACCAGCTTTAGTGAAAGCGATTAATAAAAAGATTTTAGAAAATAGCTAATTGAACGAGTAATCCTATTAATAACGCAATTCCGAAACTTAACAAGGTTCCAATAAGTACATATTCGGTTAGTTTTCGGTCTTTAGCGGCTTTTAAATCACCAAATCTAAAAATTGACTTTGCTGCCAATAAAAATCCGATAGCTTCAAAATGATGTGTCAAAATGAAGCAAAAAATGAATAATCGTTCTAAAATTCCAATATAATTTCCAGCATTTTCAAGTGAATTGTCTTTTGCTTTTTTCTCTGGTGTCCAAATGGATATAATATTTCGAATGATGATTGATGTTGGTTTTGTTAATAAAACAATTCCAGTTAGGATAATCCAGAAATTATTCCCAAAAAAGCTAAAATCTATTGTAGTATTTGTGTAAAAAAATGCGATTCCTACAAGGGTTATTACGTGTAAAAATTGATCCAAAAGAAACCAAAATCGTTTGGTTTTTTTAGTTTGAAATTGCAATTTGAGATAATCTATTACACCATGAATAACGGCTAAAAGTACTGCAAACCAAAAGAAATTTTTCTCAAAAACCAGAGCAAAAGCTAAAATACCGTGAAGAAGCACATGATAATATAAGTAAATACTTTTGTGTTTTTTAGCTTCTTTATCTAAAACCCAAGAGGTTGGTTGCAATAAAAAGTCGCCAATTAAATGTGCTAAAAGTAATTTTACGAGTACAATCATACTTCAAGAGTTTTAATTCTTTTTCTAAAATAATGTTCCACTTGCATCATCAATTCAAAATTAGAACGTTTTTGTCGTCTGCTCACTGCCGCTTGATTAATGCCAAGTTTTACACCTATTTCTTCTTGTGAAAGTGTAGGATTTTGAATAGCAATTAAAACAAATTCTGCCGATTGCTGCAACCAATTGTCCATGAATGACAAGCTTAATTTAAGCATTAAATTCAACTCTTCATCAAATGCTGTATTGCCTGTATTTAATACTAAATTTAGTTTCTGCTTTTTTAAGGTTTCAAATGTTTCACCTGAGCGAACAAAGGCTGTTCCGTTGCTTTCTGTTATTTTTCTCGTTTTATATGTTTTGTCTCCAAATCCTAAACTCATTCGTACATCTAAATTGATGGATTTGAAAAAAGCTTTAATTTGAAACGCGATGAATAACGCATCTTCTGGATTTTTAATTTCCATCTGAAATTCATCGCCACGGTAAATTTCCCAATCATTTGGAGATTTCCCAAAAGTCAGCAATAAAGCTTTTAAATCATCTATCCATTTCTTGGAAGAAAGCTTTCTCGATTTGACTATATCTGCTGTAAGTATCACAATCATGACTCAAATGTATAAAAATATTTTATAAAAACAAAAAGTATTACCAAAAAGTGTAATATTTACAATTATTACCAAAAAGCGTAATATTTACAATTATTACCAAAAAGCGTAATATTTGATTTTTAAAGAATGTAAAAAACGATTTCGTAAAATAGAATACTTTATTATCTTTGAAGCTATGAACGAAATCAAAATTATTGAATGTCCGCGCGATGCCATGCAAGGCATTAAACCTTTTATTCCTACTGAGAAAAAGGTAAAATACATTCAATCGTTATTGCGTGTAGGTTTTGATACTATTGATTTTGGAAGTTTTGTTTCTCCAAAAGCGATTCCGCAAATGCAAGATACGGTTGAGGTTTTGGCACAATTGGATTTATCGGCAACGAATAGCAAATTATTAGCCATTATTGCCAATACACAAGGCGCTCAGAATGCTTCAATCCATAAAGAAATTCAATATTTAGGTTTCCCTTTTTCGATTTCGGAGAACTTTCAAATGCGAAATACACACAAAACTATTGCGGAAAGTTTAGTGACATTGCAAGAGATTTTAGAAATCGCAGATAAATCAAATAAAGAAGTGGTGACTTATATTTCAATGGGCTTTGGAAATCCGTATGGAGATGCATGGAATGTTGAAATTGTTGGAGAATGGACTGAAAAATTGGCGAATATGGGTGTAAAAATTCTATCACTTTCGGATACCGTTGGAAGTTCGACTCCAGAAGTTATTGATTATCTGTTTTCTAATTTGATTCCGAAATACCCAAACATTGAATTTGGAGCACATTTACATACCACACCAGACAAATGGTTTGAAAAAATTGATGCAGCTTATAACGCAGGTTGTCGTCGTTATGATGGCGCTATCCAAGGTTTTGGTGGTTGTCCTATGGCAAAAGATGATTTAACTGGAAACATGCCTACGGAAAAATTATTGTCGTATTTCACTACTAAAAGAGAAAATACGAATACCAGTCCAATGAGTTTTGAAAGTGCCTATAATGAAGCAACTAAATTATTTGGCGAGTTTCATTAATTCGATTTTTTTCGTTTAAAAGCTTTGTAAATTTCGACCCAAAGTACCGAAATACTTCCCACTAAAACACAAATTCCTATTTGGGTTAAACTTACCATTTCAAACAAGAAGAAGTTAGAAAAAGCAGGAATAAATAGCAATAATCCAGTCATTAGAATGGTGATTCCAGTGATTAATCCCACCAAGTTATTTTTGTACTGAATTGTTTTGAAAATCGAATAATAAAACGAACGATTCGCTAATGTTAATACTATATTAGAAGTGATTAATGTTAAGAAAATCAAAGTTCTAGTTCCGTTTTCGGATAGGTGTTCTCCAATTGCATATTGATACATAAATAGCAATCCTAATGTAATTACTAAGCCTTGAATGATGCTAATAAGCACTTCTTTTAAGTTGAAAAAAGTAGTAGTTAGTGGTCTTGGTTCTTGTAGCATCAGATTGTCTTCCATAGGTTCATTTTCGTAAATGATGGAACAGGTTGGGCCCATAATAATTTCCAAGAAAATAATATGAACTGGCGTAAAAATATTCGGATAGATCCAACCCAAAGCCAGTGGAATAAATACAATTAAAATAATCGGAATATGAATGGAAATAATGTATTGAATTGCTTTTTTAAGGTTGATATAAATTTTTCTTCCCATAGCAATAGCATCCGTCATTTTTTCGAAATTATCATCTATAAGAATTAAATTGGCGGCTTGTTTGGCAATTTCGGTTCCTTTTTTACCCATAGCAATGCCTATGTGTGCCGATTTCAAAGCAGGTCCGTCATTTACGCCATCACCTGTCATGGCAACGATTTGGTTATTCGCTTTTAACGCTTGAATGATTTTAAGTTTAGCTTCTGGAAACATTCTGGTGAAAATAGCCGTTTCCATTACTTTTTCTTTCAAAGTCGCTTCATCCATTGCCATTAATTCGTCACCATTCAATACTTTATCAGCGTTTTTAAATCCGACTTGTTTTGCGATGGTTGAAGTAGTTTCGGCATTATCACCTGTTACGATTTTTACTTGAATTCCCGCTTTGTAAAACGTTTCAAAAACCGCTTGAATATTGTGTTTTGGTGGATCATAAAAAGCAACCAAACCTTTAAAGTTGAATTTTAATGCTTGCTGAGTTTCCGGATAATTGGTTCCAGAAAAGTCAGAAACTCCCACGCCTAAAACTCGGAACCCTTTTTGCGTCATGGCTTTCATTGCAGTTAAAACCTGATTTTTTTCAGCTTCACTCAAATGACTTACTTCGATTAACGCTTCAGGAGCTCCTTTTGCTGCGATGATTTTTTTACCCAATTCGTTTTCGAAAACATGTGTCATCATTGGAGGTTTTCCACTTAACGGATATTCGTGAACCAATTTAAAATTAGGTCTTTCGTCTTCGCTTTCAAACTTGGAATAGGCTTCATGAATCGCAATTTCCATCGCATCAAACGGAATGGGTTCGCTTGACCACATAGCGTAATTCAGAACTTCTTCGGCTTCTGTTGTTAATTTATCTTTTGTATCAATAATCGTATCAGAATCAAAAAGATACAATTCGGCCAAACTCATTTTATTTTCGGTAATGGTTCCGGTTTTATCGGTGCAAATTACAGTGGCACTTCCTAAGGTTTCAACAGTTTTGGTTTGTTTGGTGATGATTCCCATTTTCATCAATCGCCAAGCGCCTAAAGCCATAAATGTAGTAAACGCAACTGGAATTTCCTCTGGAATAACGCTCATTGCTAAGGTTAGCGCTTTTAATAAACTATCTAGAACAATTCTTGAATTGTAATAATTAATGCCCCAAACGATTCCGAAAATCACCAAACCAATGATGGACATTTTGGTAACGAAATTGTTGATTTGGATTTGCAAAGGCGTTTTTTCGTCTTCAATTGCATTTAAACTGGAACCTATTTTTCCTAATTGGGTGTTTTTCCCAATAGCGGTTACTTCACAAATTGCCAATCCAGAAGCTACAATTGTGTCTTGAAAAACTTGC
>Ga0209373_10005597_pt1 | contig 10182 bp, 7 predicted proteins | sample Higcelweek5metaG_FD_187173 | JGI IMG/M metagenome (GOLD analysis project Ga0209373, IMG submission 187173) | Freshwater pond sediment microbial communities from the University of Edinburgh, under environmental carbon perturbations - High... | ecosystem: Environmental > Aquatic > Freshwater >...
TAAAACTTGTAAAACACAAGAAAAAGAAATAGTAACAATTATCCCAATAGATTTTTCATTAGATGGGATTAGTGGAATTAAAGATCCTAAAGATAAACAAGGTGAAGTTTTATCTACTAGATCAGTTGTAGTTTTATCTCAAAAGAAAAATATTCTATCAGTTGTAAAATTGTTAGAAAACGTTGGATTAGAAGCAGTAGATGTATCACTAAATAGTATTGGAGATATGTGTGCTATTCATGATAAAGAGGTAAAAGAACAAGTTGGAGCTGTTGTAAACATTGGACATGAAACAACTACAGTATCTTTATATAATAAAGGTATAATTGTAAAAAGCTCAGTTCTAGGTATAGGTGGAAAAAATATAGATAATGATTTATCATATATTTATAATCTTAATCAAAAAGAAGCTACTAAAATAAAAGAAAAATTTGCACTTGCAAATAAAAAATATGCAAGTAATAATGATGTAATTGAAGTAACTAATAAATTTGGTGAAAAAATTAAAATCAATCAAGCAGAAGCTACAGAAGTAGCAGCAGCTAGAATTGAAGAAATTCTTTTATTAGTTAAAAAAGAAATAAATATATTATCTAGTCGTGAAGTTGATTATATTATGATCACTGGTGGAGCTAGTAATATGTTGAATTTTAATTTAACAGTAGAAGAAGTTTTAGGTAAAAAAGCTAAAACAATAGATATAAAACTAGTAGGATTAAGACACAACAGATATTCATCAGCAGTAGGAAATATAGTATATTTTATAGGAAAATTAAAATTAAAAGGAAAAAAATATTCATTAGTTAGCAAAGAAGACGCAAGTACTCTTACTTCAACTAAAAAAAATATTATTTCAGAAGAAACAATGTTGGGTAAAGTATTTGGTTACTTTTTCAGCGAATAAGGAGGATTAATTATGTTAGGATTAGATATGGATCAATTAGCAAAAATAAAAGTAATAGGTGCAGGTGGAGCAGGGAACAATGCAGTTAATAGAATGATTGAATCAGGAGTTAAAGGCGTTGATTTCATAGTAGCTAACACAGATTTACAAGTTTTAAATACTTCAAAAGCTCCAGTTAAAATTCAAATTGGAACTGAATTAACTAATGGACTTGGTGCTGGTGGTAAACCAGAAGTTGGTAAAGAATCAGCTATAGAATCAAGACAAGAAATAGAAGCAGCTTTAGAAGGTGCTGACATGGTTTTCATTACTTGTGGTATGGGTGGTGGAACTGGAACAGGTTCTGCTCCAGTAATCGCTGATATAGCTCAAAATATGGGAGCTTTAACAGTAGGTATAGTTACTAAACCATTCTCTTTTGAAGGTAAAAGAAGAATGGAACAAGCTTTACTTGGTTTAGAAGAATTAAAAAAACATGTAGATACGCTAATTGTAATTCCAAATGATAAATTAAGAGAAATTATTGATAAATCAACACCATTATTAGAATCATTTAAAGAAGTTGATAACGTTTTAAGACGTGGTGTTCAATCTATATCTGACTTAATTGCAGTAGCTGGATTAATAAATCTAGACTTCGCTGACGTTAAAGCAGTTATGGAAAAAAGAGGAAACGCTTTAATTGGTATTGGTATGGGAATTGGAGAAAATAGAGCTTTTGAAGCAGCTTCAGAAGCAGTAAATTCACCATTACTTGAAACTAGTATGAATGGTGCAACTGATGCAATAATAAATGTAACAGGTGGATCTAATTTAACTTTATTTGAAGTTGAAGAAGCTGTAGAAGTAATTCGTTCAGCAGCACATACTGATATTAATACAATATTTGGTGCTGTTATTAATGAAAATTTAACTGATGAATTAATAGTAACAGTAATTGCTACTGGTTTTGAAGAAGAAAAAAAACCAGCAATGAATTCTTATTCAAGAAGAGAAGATAAAAAAATGGATTTACCAGTAGATGAAGATGATACTGATGATTCAGATTTACCTCCAATTTTAAGAAAAAGAGTATTTTAAAAACATAAACTTATGAATTTCATAAGTTTTTTTAATTATAATAAACATTGATTAATTTATATATATATGATAATATTTTAAAAGAAAAGAAGTGATAAAATGATTACACCTAATTTATTAGAAGCTAAAAAAAGAAGTAATAAAAAACCAACTTTAATAGATAATTATGATATTCCAAACAGTTTAAAAACTCTAGGTTTAAATAAAAAATATTATGTAAGAACTTATGGATGTCAAATGAATGAACACGATGGCGAAAATATAAAAGCTATATTAGAACAAATGTCTTATACAGAAACTTTAGTTATGGAAAAAGCTGATTTAATATTATTAAATACATGTGCTATTAGAGAAAATGCTCAAGATAAAGTATTTGGTATGATAGGTAGAATTAAACACTTAAAAGAATCAAGACCAGAAGTAGTAGCAGGTATTTGTGGATGTATGGCTCAAGAAGAAGAAGTGGTAAATACTATATTAAAAAAATACAAATGGTTAGATATAGTTTTTGGTACTCATAATATTAATAACTTACCTAATATTATTAATAATTCTATTATTAAAAATTCTTTAGAAGTAGAAGTATATAGTATAGAAGGGGATATTATAGAAAATATTCCAACTAAAAGACAATCAAATTATAAAGCTTGGATTAATATTATGTTTGGTTGTGATAAATTTTGTACTTATTGTATAGTTCCTTATACTAGAGGTAAACAAAGAAGTAGATTACCAGAATATATTATAAAAGAAGCTGAAGATTTAGTTAAAGATGGATATCAAGAAATAACTTTACTTGGACAAAATGTAAATGCATATGGTAAAGATTTAGATATTAATTATAAAATGGAAAATTTGTTGGAAGCTGTAGCGAAAACAAATATTAATAGAATTCGTTTTGTTACATCACATCCTTGGGATTTTTCAGATGAAATGATAGAAATAATGAAAAAATATAAAAATATTATGCCTTCTATTCATTTGCCTCTTCAAAGTGGATCAAACAGAATTTTAAAATTAATGGGTAGAAGATATACTAAAGAAGATTACTTAATTTTATATAATAAAATAAAAGAAGCTCTTCCATATTCTAGTATAACTACTGATATAATAGTTGGATTTCCAAATGAAACTAAAGAAGATTTTGAAGAAACTATAGATTTAGTTAATAAATGTAAATTTGATGGGGCATTTTCTTTTATTTTTTCTCCAAGAATTGGAACACCTGCCGCTAAAATGGAAGATAATGTTTCATCAGAAGAAAAAAGTGAAAGATTACAAGTTCTTCAAGCTTTAGTTAATAATTATGTTATAGAAAACAATAGCAAATACATAGATAAAATAGTACCTGTTTTAATAGAAGATTTTAGTCGTAAAGATAAATCTATATTAATAGGTTATACAGATACTATGAAATTAGTTAAAATAAAAGCAAATGAAGATATTATAGGTACAATTCAAAATGTTAAAATAACAGCTTATAATGCTCATAATTTAGATGGAATAATAGTGAAATAAAAAAACATATTTTAAAATATGTTTTTATTTGTATAATAAATTAGGATTATAATTTCTACCAATAATTACTAATGTCTTAGTTTCGTTTGTATCTAGAGAAGTTCCAGAAACTTCTTTTTTTATTAAAACCTTCTCATCATTACAAATTTTTTTGAAATCATTAACCATTATATCTGTGTAACTAAATCTAAAAATAGGTTTTTTATCAAAAATAATTTTAGTATGTTCATCATCAGGCCAACCAATTTCTTTATGATCAATAATACTTTTAATTACTAATTTTTTAAATCTAGAAACTTCACTTAATTTGTGATCAGGATCAATATTTAATGTAAGTTTATCGTAAGAAATATTATAATTAGATAAAACGCCCTTTAAAAAAGTTAAATAAAAATTGATATCCTCATCCTTAATTGAAATTTCTGTCTCTCCACTATTATGTAGTGATATTAAAAAGTCTCTAACTAATGTTTGATAATTAATTTCCATAAACCCTCCTCTAATTAAATATATTATACATTATATTTAAAATAAAATAAATATGATATAATATAAATAGGTGATAAAAATGAGCAAAATAAAAATAATGGACGAATTACTAGCTAATAAGATAGCTGCAGGTGAAGTAGTTGAAAGAAGTGCTAGTGTTGTAAAAGAATTAGTAGAAAATTCAATAGATGCGCAAGCTACTGAAATTAAAATAGAATTAGTAGATGCAGGAACAAAATCAATAAAAATAGTTGATAATGGAACTGGTATGGATAAAGAAGATGCTGTATTAGCGTTTGGAAGACATGCAACAAGTAAACTTAAATCAGAAGAAGATTTATATAGGATAGAAACATTAGGCTTTAGAGGAGAAGCATTAGCGTCTATAGCAAGTGTCTCGGAAGTTGTTTTAAAAACATGTAATGGAGATATTGGTACTAAAGTAGTAATAAATGGTGGTAGAGTAATAAGTATAGAAAATAGTGAAGCTAAAAAAGGAACTATTATTGAAGTAAATAATTTGTTTTTTAATACACCAGCTAGATTAAAACATATGAAAAGTTTATATACTGAATTAGCTAGTGTTACTGATTTTGTAAATAAAATAGCACTATCTCATCCAGAAATAAAATTTATTTTAATTAATAATGATTCTGTAATATTAAATACAGATGGAACTAATAATTTACTTAAAACAATAAATGCAATATATGGAATTTCTATATCAAGAAAAATGAAAAATATAGAAGTATCTAATGAAGATTATATAGTATCTGGTTATATATCATTACCAGAAATACAAAGATCTTCTAGAAATGCAATTATCACATTAGTAAATGGTAGAGTAGTTAGAAATCAAGAATTAAATAGATCTATAAATGATGCATATTTTTCTTTTAAACCAGATAATAAATATCCAGTAGTGGTACTAAGTATAGAAGTTGATCCTAGTTTAATAGATGTTAATATACATCCAACTAAGATGGATATTAAATTTTCTAAAGAAGAAGAGCTACATTTATTAATAAAAAATGCTATTAATAAAGCTATTAAATCTCTAACTTTAATACCTCAAATAGAAGTACCTAAAGAAGAAATTGTAAAACCAAAATATCAAGAAATTTCATTAAATTTTGATATGACTAATGAAGATACAACTGAATACATAATAAATGAAGATTTATATACGCAAAAAGAAGAATTAACAGTTAATATTAACGAAGAAATAAATATTAATATGAGAATGCCTGTTATGTATCCAGTTGGAGTAGTGCATGGAACATATATAATTTGTCAAAATGAATCGGGTATGTATTTAATAGATCAACATGCTGCAAAAGAAAGAATTAATTATGAAATAATATTAGATAGATTAAGTAATCCTGGTACTAATAATATTAAAATGCTTATTCCTTTAACTTTAGAATATTCAAATAATGAATATATAATATTAAAAGAAAATATAGATTTTTTAAATGATATGGGATTTGAAATAAGTGAATTTGGAATTAATTCTATAATTGTAAAAGCACATCCTAATTGGATAAATGAATATAACGAAATAGAACAAATAAAATTAATAATAGAATTAGTAATTAATAGAGAAAAAAGTTTTGATTTAGTTAAATTTAGAAATCATTTAGCAGCTACTACAGCTTGTAAAGCTAGTATAAAAGCTAATGAATCTCTTACAGATGAAGATATTAAATATTTAATAGAAGATCTAAAAAAATGTAGAAATCCATTTAATTGCCCACATGGAAGACCTACTATAATACATTATTCTAAAGGTGATTTAGAAAAATTATTTAAAAGAAGTGGTTTTTAAAAAAATAATTAAAATTTCACATTAATTTCATTAATAGTTATTACAATATAATTAAGAAAGGTTGTGGTATTATGTATTGTTCAAGATGTAACACTAAAGGTAAACTAGGTGATGTTTATTGTTCAGAATGTGGTTCTAAGTTAATTAGAAAAAAATTAGATTTTAAAATAAGTAAAAAATTAAGGAATTTATTAATTATATTTTTAGCTACTTTTATAGTACTGTTTAGTACTTATAAAGTAATTGAATATATTAATAGTCCTAAATTTATAGCTAGCAACTATTTTAAAGATGTTATTAATAATGATTCAAATAAATTATATGATTATATAGATGAATATGAATCTACTTTTGTAACATCTAAATTATTACAAGAAAAAATGAAATTATATGAAGAAGTTACAAGTTATAAAATAATTAACGTAATAGAAGAAGGTTCTAAAACATTAGTTACATTTGAGTATGTAATAAACGATGTTACATATGAAGCTTATGTATTATTGAAAGAAGAAAGTAAATATTTTATATTTAAATCTTATTCAGTAATGAGTGGTAATTTAGTAAAAGATGTATCATTTGTTATACCTAAAAACTCAACTATAACAGTAGATGGTATTGATATTTCAAACTTAAAAGTTAAATCAACAGATGAAAATTATGATACATATAAAATTCCATATATGGTTAATGGTACTTATACAGTAGTTACAACAACTAATGGAATTAAAACTACTGAAGAAACTGATGTAAGTGATAATTTAAAATATTATGTTAATGAAGTTAAACTATCTGATGAATTAAGTAGCACATTAGAAAAAGAATCTATAGATAAGTTAAATTTAATTTATTCATCTATAGTATCTAAAAATGATTTTAGTTCTATATCTACTAGTTTTAATGTAGATACAAAAGACTTAGAAAAAACATATAAAGCAGTTAAAAGAAATATAATAAGTGAAGATTATATAATTAATTCATTTACTATAACTTCACTAGATGCAGTAGCTGCTACTTATATAGAAAATGGTAAATTAGCTGTTACATATGATGCAGATTATTTAATTAAATATTCTTATTTAAATGGAACAGAAACAGTTTCTAAAGAAATAGATAGTCATAGTTATATTACTATATCATATGATTATATAAATCAAAGTTATACATTATATAATTTAGAAAATTATATTGGATTAAGGGGATAATTTATGAATAAATTTTGTACAAAATGTGGTTCTAAAATAGAAGAATGTAAATGTAATATAAAAGAAGCTAAATATGAAGAAATAACTTCTAAAGAAATAAAAAAAGATATTAAAAAATATACAATAGATTTCTTATCTAAACCACTTGATACTATGGATGAATTTTTGAAAAATAAAAACAATGATTTAAGTTATATATTTATATTGTTAAGCTCATTTATAGTAAGTATATTATTAATAGAATTTAGATATATAGATTTAGTTTTTAATTATTCAAGTATTCCATACTTTAGATATTTTATACTATATGCTACATATATATTTATATCATATATAGTTTTTGCTTTTATAACTTCTTTAATATCAAAATATGTATTTAAAGAAGAAATAGAATATAATAAAATAATAAAAGTAGTTGGGTTATCATCACTGATAATTACATATGCAGGGTTACTAATAGTAATTTCTTACATATATAGTGTTCTAGCTATTGTACTATTTATATTATCAATAATAATGTTTAGTATATTATTTAATTATGGTTTATCAAAAATAAGTCATATAAATAAAAATAAAATACCTTACTTATATATATTAAGTATAATAGTATTATTAATATTAAATTATATCATTAGATAATAATTTATTGTTTATTTTAAATAAAGTGGACTAATTAGTTATAATTTGGTATAATTAATTAGTCTTTTTAGTTGGAAGAAGGGAGAATTATGAGTAAAATAAAAATATTTAGTCTAGGTGGACTAAATGAAAACGGAAAAAATATGTACGTTGTAGACGTAGATGATAGTGTATTTATATTAGATGCGGGATTAAAATATGCTGATGATAGAATGTTTGGTATTGATTATATATTACCAGGATTTGATTATCTAAAAGAAAATATTGATAAAATTAAAGGTGTTTTTATAACACATGGTCATGACAGTCAAATGGGGGCAGTAGCTGATATTATAGAACAGTTTCCAAGTTTAAAAATATATGGAACAGATTTTACAATAGAAGTTATAAAAGCTGAATTAGAAGAAGATAAAATAAATTCAGAAAGTTTAGTAGTAATTAAACCTCATCAAAAAATGGATTTTGGAAACATATCTGTTTTTCCAATATCTTTAACACATTCAGTTCCTGGAAATGTAGGATATGTAATTAATACTACAGATGGAGCTATTGTATATACAGGAAACTTCTTATTTGATCAAACAATGTCAGGAGCTTATAAAACAGATATAGGTAAATTAGCATATGTTGGTAAACAAGGTGTTTTATGTTTAATGAATGAATCATTATATGCAGATAAAAAAGGATTTACATCTCCAAATAATAGAATAACTGGAATTATTGGAGAAACTTTAAATAAATATCCAGGAAGAATATTATTTAATATGTTTCAAGCTCAATTATATAGAATTCAAGAATTATTTAATGAAATCATGTTAACAGATAGAAATATCGTTATAATGGGTAGAAAATTAAGTGGATTAATTGATAAAGCTATAGACATGGGTTATGTAAATTTTGATAAAAATAGAATATTGAATTTAAGAAATGTAAATGATGAAAATATTATCTTATTAATTTCTGATGAAAGAGAAAAACCTTTTTCAAATATATCAAGAATTATAAAAGGATATGACAAATTTATTAAATTAGATGAAACAGATACAGTAGTTTTTGCATCTCCTATATATGATGGAATGGAAAAAAGTGCTACTAAAGTATTTGATAATATAGCTAAAAGAGGATCTTCTTTAGTTATTTTGTCAACTAAAAAATACTTAAGTCATCATGCATCAAGTGAAGATTTAATGATGATGATAAATCTAATGAATCCAAAATATTATCTTCCAGTTACTGGAGAATATAGACATCAAGTAGCTAATTCTAAATTAGCTGAAATAATGGGTCTTGATAAACAAAATATATTACTTAGACTAAATGGTGAAGTTACAACTTTTGAAAATGGAACTTTAGTTAAAAGTGAAGGAAATGTTAAAATAGATGATATATTAGTTGATGGAAAAACTAGTGGAGACGTTGGGGAATTGGTTTTAAAAGATAGAGAATTATTAAGTGATAATGGTATAGTTTTAGTTAGTGTAACATTAGATAGAACAACTAAAAAGGTATTAGCTGGACCTGAAATATTAACAAGAGGGTTCATTTATGTAAAAGATAATTTAGAATTAATTAAACATGCTGAAGAAATATCACTAGAAGTAATCAATGAAAATAATAATGGTAACTATGTTGACTTTAATAAAGTTAAAATGGGTATTAGAGAAAAATTAGGTAAATTTTTGTATAAAGAAACAGAATGTAGACCGATGATTTTAATAGTAATGCAAGAAGTATAATGCATTACTTTTTTTGGAATTAAGTTGACTATATTATAACTATGTTATATAATTTACATAGAATAAGAGGGTGTCTTTATGAATCAAAAGGGTTTTGCAGCATCTGGTGTTTTATATACAATTTTAATTATAGGACTAGTTTCTATAGTTTCTTTATTATATGATTTACAAAATAAAAAAAGTGTTTTAGATAAATTGAAATTAGATGTAGTAGAAGCTACAAATGAAGCTTGTGCTGATCCAGGTTTTGATTTATATGCAACAGCATATGCAACTTCTTCAGCTAAACCATCTTCATCAATGGAAAATGCAATAGCTGTTATTACAACTACATCTATCGGAAAAACAAGTTTATCTAAAGTTTCTCCTACTAATCCAGCATCAGGAGATATTTGGGTTTCTTTGTCTTACTTTGATAATAATTATATTGTATATAATAATATTACAATCCCTATTGCATATGTACAACAATATATTTCTGGATCTTGGGTTTATAAAGAAGCTTATATATACCATGGTTCTACTTGGAGTGCACTTAATGATTTAACTGGTTCATATACAGTTAAAAATTATGGATATACAGGATCAACTCAAACATTTGTAGCTCCGGCAACTGGTTATTACAAATTAGAAACTTGGGGAGCATCTGGTGGTTTAGCCGGATCATATGCTGGAGGAAAAGGTGGATATTCTACTGGAGTATACCATATGAATTCTGGGGAAACTGCATATGTTTATGTAGGCGGAACTGGAATATCTACTTGTACAACATATTCTTGTCTTGGA
>Ga0209373_10005598_pt1 | contig 10182 bp, 7 predicted proteins | sample Higcelweek5metaG_FD_187173 | JGI IMG/M metagenome (GOLD analysis project Ga0209373, IMG submission 187173) | Freshwater pond sediment microbial communities from the University of Edinburgh, under environmental carbon perturbations - High... | ecosystem: Environmental > Aquatic > Freshwater >...
TCGGGGGAATTTCCGTTTTACCCTTTCGACAACCCTTTCTCGTTTAGAAGAAAAATTGGACGGTGAATTTTACAGTGACCTTTTTAAAGATAAAGACGTGAATGATTGGCGCAAGGCTCAGTTGGAAGTTGTGACCACATTGGACGCGGAATATCAAAATGCGGCAATGCATGCGGTGCAGGAGAACATCTCTGATTTGCAGGTGCGATTGGGAGGCTTTGTACTCCCGAAGTCGGATTTGCCGAATCGTGCTCTCTATGCGCGCAAGGGCGATTATTTGTATGGGGCTGTGGATTCCGTAACGCATGCGGCGAATGGTGAATTGCAAAAAATTTACCTCTCCTTTGGACAATTGCAGGGCTTTGTAGATGCGAAAATGATCAAGGATTTTGGGACCCGCGTAGGAGCGAACCCCGCCACGGTGCTTGCGCCACGGTTAGGTAAAGGCTCCGTTTTGTTGGTAAGTATTTTGGACTCGGTGACAGTCAACGAACGTGTCCCTTGTCAAATTGAAACGGAACCGGTATTGCAAGGTGCTTTGGTGGCTCTTCAAGAAGGTCGTGTGGTAGCAACGCAAGGCGGCTTTCATGACACAGGCTTTGACCGTTCTTTCAAGGCCCTGCGTCAATTGGGTTCTAGTTGGAAACCTTTACTCTATGGCCTAGCGCTCAAGTACAACTGGCATTATCTTGATGTTTTAGAAAATGATTTTAATCTTTTCCAATATAACGATGTGTTTTATTTTCCGAGACCCGATCACAAAAACAAGGGAGAAACGGTCAGCATGTTGTGGGCTGCGACTCGCTCTGAAAATGTGGCGAGTGTTTGGCTGTTGGAACACTTACTTGACAAATTAAGCTTGGAAGAATTTGAACAAGTGGCGAAAGCGAATGGTTACGCACGTTTTGCGGATGAAGATGACAGAGCTTATTTTGAAAGACTTCGCGACAAGTATGGACTCACTCTCCGCGACCAGACCAAACAAGAAATTCAGTTTACTCGCGCTCGGGACGCTTTAGTAAGGCGGTTCATATACGAAGGTTCGCCACAAAAGGCTCGCACTTTGCAGAATATGTTCTATGGTCGTTTTGTGGAGGCGGGCATAAGGTCGCAGAAAAAAAATCCGGAAAATTTGCCGTTGTTGAATCATAATTATTTGCACTACTACGAGATTTTGCGAGAACGTCTTTCGAAAGAGTCCAACTTGGGTGCTTCCATGCCGTTATCCTCTGCAGAGCAGGTAATGCTTGCTCCCAGTTTCACTCTCTCCGATTTTAAACGACTGGTGAGTATGGTGGAGCCGGTAGACAATGAGGCCAATTACTTGGACATGCAAAACCTCAGGGATTGGCCCGATTTCCGGCGCTCGCTCGCCATGGCTGCTTTTGCAACGTTTGCGAACGAAATTGGGGTGCACGGGGAATTGCAAAAAGTGTTCAGTATGCCATTGGGTGTGAATGAAATTCCACTCGCGGACATGACCACCGCTTACCAGACTTTACTGACGGGTAAAATTTACAAGTGCGCCGATGGGGATTGGAATGAACCGTGTATGATCCAGGAAATTAAAGATCGCGATGGCCGTACGCTTTTTGTAAACTCGACAGAATCGAAACGAGTTTTGAGTGATACGGTCACGGCACAAATCGGTATCATGTTGCGCTCTGTTTTTGTCCATGGAACCGCGCGGAGCCAACTGGACAATATCACGTTGAATTCTCCCGATGGAAAAACAAAGCTCAAATACCCGGCTCTTGGAAAAACGGGCACAACCAATGATTATCGCAATGTGGCATTTATGGGAGCAATCCCCACCTATGTGCCATCCAAAAATGGTTTTGCTTTGGATTCTGTGATTGCTGTCGGAAGCTATATAGGCTTTGATGATAACCGTCCGTTGAAATCGGGGCGTACCCGAATTGCGGGGGCTTCAGGTGGACTTCCGCAGTGGGCGAGTTTTGCCAAAGGAGTCATTGAAGCACGCAAAGAAAATAAGCAAGTGGATTTCTTAGATATTTCGCTCTTGGCAACCGGAGAGGCCCCGTTTCGAGTGGAATGTGAACGCGGGATGATGGGCGTGGATCCATTAACGGGAATTCCTCTTGCGGGTGAAACTGAGGGCGGACTTCAGATTCCTTGGCTAGATGTTCCTGGGTACATCCCTCCAGTGGTCACTGCGACCGCTGCTGCCACCGCGGCAAGCTCGGGCTTTGTGACTTCACTTGCTCTCCCCGCTCCTCTCGCTCCCGACGCAAATACAGCTACCACTGGGGAAGCTGCAACTTCATCAGGAGCCACAGCAAAGCCTGCTACGAATGAATGGGAACTTCCTCCAGACTTTAGCGGTAAAGATGCTTTTGTGCCTATCGGGCCTGATTTTTAAAAATGGAAAAAGGAAACATCATGCAGAAAATGCAAAAGAAATTAGGCGTCCCCATTGCAAAAAAACAGATTCCCTTTTTGCTTCTCTCTGTAATTTTTCTCGTTGCTTGTTCTGGCACAGTAAAACAAAAAGTGGCGTCTGAAAATTCTCAAATTTTTGCTACAGAAAGTCCAGAAACAAGTACTGGTAAGACAAAATCGGATAACGTCCTCGTCCTATCCGATACAGTGAAACCAGACGAAGCCCTTCCCGATAGCCTTAAAAGCGATTCACTCACGCCTCTCCCTATTACTGAACCTGACATTTATCAAGAAATTCCTCATCTGGTAGAACGGGCATTATTTCGGGCGGATTCTTTATTAGCGGTTGGCAACACCGACGCCGCTGCAGAAATTGTTGAACAATTTTCGGTTCTCAAGCCACTTTGGGAGGAATGGACAGAGCGCGTCTCTCGCATGGACTCAAAAATCCGTACGAAGCAGATTTCCAAAAGTGAACACATGAAACCGCTCATGTTGCAGATTATAAATCTGAATGCCGTAAGTTCTTCTTATGAAACAGTAACGCAATATACAGACAGCCTCATTGCTATGAACCCACCCGATTCTCTCGTGGCTTGGGCTAAAAACCAGGCCTTGATCGCTTACCATAAGACTTATGCGAAGGTACAAACAGAAAAACAAAATGCGCTCAACCTTGCTCGCGACAAAGCGCTTTTCGATGAAGCGGAGAAAGCAATGATGGGAACCATCATGAGATTTCCGAGTTTTGTAGATACCTTACAATTGAAACTTTCACTCATGACCATTTCAAACATGCGCATGGAAGAATCGGAAAAAGATAAAGCTTATTGGAAAACGCAGGATCCACAAAAGGCATTTGCGGAGGCTCAGGAATTAGAAAGCAAAGGAAAATATCTCGAAGCAAAAACAAAATGGACAAAACTCAAGGCGAGTTCGCTTCGCAAAAAAGCGATGGTGGCTCTCGACTCGTTGGGGGAAACCTACTGCACACAAGAACGCACCAGAGCTTCGAACTTTTTCTCAAAATCGAGGCAGCACCCTGAAAAAGCAAAAGAAAATTTGACTCAGGCGATCGCCGCCCTAGACCGTTGCCTCACCGAATTTCCCGATAACAAACAGCGTGAAAAAGTTTTGGAAAATAAGACGTTCCTTCAAAAAGAATTGGAGCAATAATGGAAACTAGCTCTATCGCCATGCTTGCTATCTTTTTCGGTTTAGGCACTTTAGTGAGTTGTATCAATAGCATAGCGGGTGGAGGGAGTACGCTCAGTCTTCCGATAATGATTTTTTTGGGACTCCCACCCACCGTGGCGAATGGCACCAATCGTATTGGCATTCTCATTGGCAACATCAGTTCTGTGGCAAATTTGCGTAAGCACGGTTATCTGAACACCAGACTCTATTGGCAGCTTTTTCCGCCCACAATGATCGGTGCTCTTTTCGGAGTGTTTTTTCTGATAAAGTTGGATGATCGTTTGTTTCAGGGGATTCTTTCCGTGGCGATCTGCCTCGTGGTGGTGATGAGCAATCTCAAGAAGAATATTTTAGGAAAACCACCAGAGCATCCTCCAGAACACGCCACGTGGTGGGGCTTTTTTGGCTTTTTAGCGGTATCCATTTATGGCTGCGTGATGCAGGTCGGCGTGGGCTTTGTGCAGATCTTTGCGTTGTCTCGTTACACCGGTTTGGATTTGATTCACGTGAATGCGCTCAAAAATGCATTGACCACTACTTTTCTTTTGGTAAGCACGTTGGGTCTTGCTCTTACGGGAAAAGTAAACTGGCTGTTGGGACTCTCGATGGCCTTGGGTGCCTGGCTCGGGGGCTACATTGGAAGTAAACTTCAACAGAAAAAAGGCAATGTGTTCATCACGCGTTTTATTAGTGTGACGAGTATTGCCATGGCTGTGTATCTTATTTACGACTTGTTATAGAAGCGGCCTTAAAAAACGAAGTACCACAATCGATTTGTTACGAAAATAAATTTTAGAGGGGTTCTCAAATATGTTTGAGGACTTCTTGCGCGGTCAGCGGAGAGAACGGCGTGTTCAAAACAAAACGGCGCACTTCCATAGGGTTCACGCGGGCGTATTCACTAAGAGCGCGTCCAATGCCGTTCCGAATGTAGAACTCATCGTCCTGAGCACAGTAGGTGCAGAAATCTTGTAGCAACGGCCAATCGGTATGATCGCGGTACTGCATTTGGAAAATAAGGGCACTCCGGCGAATCCAGATATTCGGGTCACGAATCCATGAGGCTATTTTGCCACGCAAGGTGGGGAACCGCCAAGCGAGGTCTCCCAGAACACTGGTAGCCAAAGTATCAACGGTATCTCTCCAAGAGCGAGTCTTTATAAGGCCCTTTAAGAAATTAAGATGCTGACCACCCAGTAAAGTCTTGTGCTTAAATAGGTAATCACAGGCAGCGTACTGGATCTCGCGGTAGGGTTGCCCCCACATGTCTGAGACTCTCTGTACAAGCTCATCCCCATCAGATGGCGGATTTTTTTCAAAAATGGGGTAAGTGATTTCGCGCCTTGCGATGACCTTCACGCCTAAGAAGTCAAATTGTTCCCGAACGCCTTTAGACATAATCTTGGCTTCGTCTTCATTAGAGATGGCGCGGAGGGATAAAAGAATGTCTTGTGTAAACCGAAGCATGTTCACCAAAAATAAAACCCACCCCCCTAAATTTCTAGGCCTTGACAAACAGAAATATTAATTTTTTTTAATTTTGTACCGATAATATTGGCATTTTTTAGTGTTTGCGACGCGCAGCTAAGGTTTGAAATGAACGATTCTCCCGAAAATGAGAAAAATACCGTGGACGTACCTCTAGAATTAAGAGGTTTGTCCGATGAAGAAATATTGGCTTTGAATCCCATGGAAGGAAATGCGAAGCGTTTTCGCGAACGACCTTCAAAAAAAGATCGTGAATCTCAGAAAACTGCGAAAGAACAAGAAAAAATTCGCAAAATTGCTGCAGAATACGAACATCGCCACGAACGTCCGGTGCATTGGAACTCGGTAGCGAGCACTAAACCAATGCCTAAATTGAGCGATTTTGAAGGCGCCAAGGCGGATGCCCCGACTCCGAAACCCCTGGTGCTCAAGAAAACTGATATTTTTGAAAATCGTCTTTCGGTGGCACCTAAGCCCGCGGTCTCGATGATTAAACCCGCTTTGACCACACCCCCTAGACCGGCTTCAGGTCGAGTCCTCAGTGGAAGCTTTGGTTTCAATCGGTCTACAGCGCCTAAGGCGATGGTGGTGAGCGCTGAAGAACGTGCGAACACGCTTGCTACAGAACGGGCTCAAAAACTCAAGAAGGTCGCAGCCGTCACTCATGCCTCAGCACCTCTTCCGGTAGTGAAGGTCCTGAATGAAGACGGCACAGAAACAGAAGTTCCTGTGAAACGCGGTCGCGGTCGTCCTCGCAAAAATCCTTTGGTCTAAAGGCTCCCTACAGTATGGCTCTTCTTTCTGTGCACAACCTGGTGCTTAGGTTCGGCGGTCCGCCGCTGTTAGATGATGTTTCCTTTGATATTGAAATTGGCGAACGAGTATGCCTGGTTGGGCGCAATGGCGAAGGTAAAAGTACGCTCCTCAAAATTCTTGCGGGTGAAATGGGAGTTCAATCCGGTGAAGTGATTCGCAAAAATGGGATTCGGATCGCGCGACTGATTCAAGAAATCCCCGATCATCTGGAGGGCACGGTCCGGGATATTGTTATTGGAAATGATTCGCACGAACGGCAGAGCGCTGGTGAATCGATTCTGGGCAAAACAGGTTTGGATGGCGATGCCATTTATGACAAATTAAGCGGCGGACAAAAACGCCGTGTGCTTATTGCAAAAGTGCTTGCCACCGAACCCGATTTATTGCTCTTGGATGAACCGACAAATCACTTGGACATCCCCTCTATTCAATGGTTAGAAGGAATCCTCTCGCGCCTTTCTTCGGCAATTCTTTTTATCAGTCATGATAGAGCATTTGTACGCAAATTAGCGGGACGTATTTTGGAAATCGACCGCGGTCGTGTCCGTTCCTGGAATTTTTCCTACGACAAGTTTGTGGCCTTTCGAGACGCTGAATTAGAAAATGAAGCGACGGCAAGCAAGCTTTTTGATAAAAAATTAGCGATTGAAGAAACGTGGATTCGCCAAGGAATCAAGGCCAGACGCACTCGTAACGAAGGCCGTGTACGAGCCCTCAAGAGTATGCGTGAAGAACGTGCAAATCGGCGCGTCCGCACAGGGAATGTGAACATGCAAATCACCGAAGCAGATCGTTCGGGTCGCATGGTCGCGCGTGCTACCGATATTTCTTTTGCCTATGATGACAAACAACTCGTTTCACATTTCTCGGTTGAAATTTCTCGCGGAGATCGAGTGGGCATTGTGGGCGTGAATGGGTGTGGCAAAACGACCTTGCTTCGCCTGATTTTAGGCCAACTCACCCCTGATACAGGAGACGTAAGTCTAGGAACCAATTTGCAGATTGCTTACTTTGATCAAATGCGCACCAGTCTCAAAGAAGACAAAACGCTTTTAGAAAATATTGGCGATGGACAAGCTTGGGTCGAAATCAATGGTGAAAAACGTCACATTTTGAGTTACTTACAAGACTTTTTATTCTCCCCGGATCGTGCTCGTGGGCCAATCAGTGCTTTATCGGGCGGGGAACGCAATCGCCTTTTGCTGGCGTGTCTTTTTTCGCATCCGTCTAACGTGCTGGTTTTGGATGAACCGACCAATGATCTCGATATGGAGACTCTCGATCTCCTCGCGGATTTAATTGCCGAATATAAGGGAACGGTGTTGGTGGTGAGTCATGACCGGGCCTTTTTGGATACCATTGCTTCTTACGTACTCGCTGTGGAAGGCCCAGGAGAAGTCTACGAAAGCATCGGTGGGTATTCGGATTATGAACTCTCTCGTCGCGAACGAGAAAAACGGGCCGCACAAAAACAACCCACCACAAAAGACGACAAAAAAAACGAAGACGCTTTGCCACCCGTTAAAAAAAAGCTGGGTTACAAAGAACAACGTGAATACGAAGCGCTCCCCAAACTCATTGAATCCCTGGAAGCAAAAATTGTGGCGATCCAGGCACTTCTTGCGACTGACGAGGTCTATTTAAACCCTGCCAAACTGGTGCCTGCGCAAAAAGACCTAGCCCAAGCAGATGCGGCCCTTATGGCTGCTTACGAACGGTATGAGGTTTTGGACACGCTGAAGAAGTAGACCCTTTTGCTTTCTCTTTGAGGGGAAAACTGAATTTCCCTTGGAGAACACAACCCGGAGCCCCTGGGTCGCAGGTCGTGTTGCGTTTCGTACAACGATTTTCCATTAAATATTGACATTCCCAGCTCATAAAACCCTCTCCTTTGGTGTCTTTAGGGCCTTTATTGTGCAGTTTAAAAACGCTTTTTTTTCGATAATTTGAGCGAAAATAGAATATATCTTTGGGAATATGCGATATGGTGATCATTCTTTTTTCCAGACAGGCATTGCTGTTCCTGTCTTTAGTCTTCGTACTCAGAATAGTGTTGGAATAGGTGAGTTTTTAGACCTCATTGCCTTTGGACAGTGGACCAAACGGTGCGGTTTGAATCTAATCCAGATTCTGCCAGTCAATGATACTGGATGGGAATCGAGCCCCTACAGTGCGCGAAGTGCGTTTGCGTTGAATCCTGTATACATCAATATGCAGGTGGTGCGCGGTTCGGATGATTTCAAAGACGAAATTATTGCCGCCCAAACTAAGTTTGGCAAAGAACCTCGGGTACCATTTGGAGATGTGACGCGTTGGAAGCGGTCGATGCTCCGCAATATTTTCGATAATCGTTTTGAAAAACTCGAAAAAAATCCTGCATTCCAAAAATGGATTGATGCCAATGCTTGGGTGAAGCCTTATGCCGTTTATTGTTTATTGAAAGCCCAGAATAATGAAGCGAGTTGGAAGGATTGGAAAGCCAATCAGAATCCGACGGCTGCGAACGTAGAGGCCTTGTGGCGCAAACATCACAAAGATGCTTTGTTTCAAGCCTGGATGCAATTTGAAGCCGAAGCTCAGTTTAAGGTCGCCGTAAGTGAACTTTCTAAGATTGACATTCGCATCAAGGGCGATATCCCCATTCTCATTAACGAAGATAGCGCAGATGTTTGGTTTAGCCGCCATTATTTTTCTCTGAATGATCGCGCAGGGGCCCCTCCTGATATGTTCAGTCACAGTGGCCAGAATTGGGGATTTCCCACTTATCGCTGGGATGAAATCATCAAGGATAATTTTAACTGGTGGCGTGCGCGTTTGAATCAGGCGAGCAAATTTTATCATGCCTACCGCATTGATCACGTGTTGGGTTTTTTCCGCATTTGGGCCGTTCCAGAAAGCGAAACCACGGGAATTCTCGGGCATTTTGAGCCTTCAATTCCGATCACTCGGGCTTCCTTAGAAGATGCGGGCTTTAAAAGCGAAACCATTGATTATTTACAGCGTCCCAACTATTCCAAGGAACAACTGGCCCAGTTTCTAGGGGATGCGGTGGGTGATGTCATCGGTAAATATTTTGAATTGTTTGGCTATTCCAGGGATCGTTATGTCCTCAAAGAAAAAAATTCTTCAGAAAAAGCCATTATAGCCCTGCCTGAAAGTTCGTCTGTAAAAGATGCGCTGCTCAAAATTTATTGGAATCGCATTTTTGTGCCACATTCAGTCGGTGATAATTTGTACCCCTACTGGTATTGGTATGATCAGCCCGTTTTGTTTACGCTGCCCCAAAATGAGCAGGATAAGTTGCGAGAAATTATCGGCAAAAATGCGGCTGCTCAAGAAGATTTGTGGCGCGAAAATGGGACTAATCTTTTAAGCAAATTAGTGAACGAAACGGACATGTTAGTTTGTGCTGAAGATTTAGGCTCCGTGCCTCGTTGTGTCCCGGATGTGCTTTTCAAACTCAACATTTTGTCACTCCGTGTAGAACGCTGGGCTCGCAATTGGGATTCCCCTTACTCTCCCTATTATGAAGCGGCGGATTATCCGCGGCTTTCGGTGAGTACCACCAGTTGCCATGATTCTTCCACACTTTTGGGTTTGTGGGAAGAACCGGATTTCGACAAAGAACTCTACTGGCAACATTTACACCTTATGGGAAGTGCTCCAGAACATTTGACTCCTGATATTGTTCGGGATATCATTCGTCATTTATTCTCTACGAATAGTTTATTCTCAATCCCTCCTTTACAAGATCTTTTGGCGTTGTCGTCTCGTTGGACCCCTGTGAATCCAGATCAGGAGCGGGTGAATATTCCAGGGACTGTGGGCCCCCACAATTGGTCTTATCGTATGCCTTGTACAGTAGAAGAACTGTTTGAGAATACGGCGTTGTCATCAATTATTCGCAAGTTAGTTGAGGAACGAAAAAATCGTCAAATCTGGAAAATCTAAATGAACCCTGTTTTTAATTGTCCCCAATGGGTGCAACAGACTGTCTTCTATCAGATTTTTCCGGATCGATTTTTCAGATCTTTAAATTATAAAGCCGTGGGCCATTTTCAACCTTGGAAAAGTGTTCCCACGGCGCAAGGAATGTGCGGAGGAAATCTTCGCGGCATTATTGAAAAACTTGATTACATACAAAGTCTTGGATGCAACGCTTTGTATCTTTGCCCCATATTTACGAGTGCTTCGAATCATCGCTATCATACTGTGGATTACTTTAGCATTGATCCCGTACTTGGTACAGAATCAGATTTTGATGATTTAGTCAAAGCG
>Ga0209373_10005604_pt1 | contig 10171 bp, 7 predicted proteins | sample Higcelweek5metaG_FD_187173 | JGI IMG/M metagenome (GOLD analysis project Ga0209373, IMG submission 187173) | Freshwater pond sediment microbial communities from the University of Edinburgh, under environmental carbon perturbations - High... | ecosystem: Environmental > Aquatic > Freshwater >...
GCACAAAAGTTGGTTTTATTACTAATGTTTAATTGAAAAATTACTGTTGAATTTTACACTTCAGCCCGCCTGACGCAAAACCCTTGTTACCTGCCGTTTTTAATGATTTATATACCGTTTCAGTTGTTCAAATTCTTTTGTTTCTTCTTGTGTCAATTTATCAAAACCTGCTCTAAATATTTTCAAAGATTGGAGTTTTTTCAATATTTCAAAATGTTTAGGTTTTAATTCCTTACTACCAGCAAAAATTGCAAGTTCTTCTAAATTTTTGGCTTTAGAAATTCCATCTATGTCAATTAGATTTTTAAGTGTGTTTATGCGTAAATATTTTAAATTGTCAAGTTTTTCGAATGAAGGAAATTCTTTAACTAAATTATAATCAGAAATACTTAACCATTCTAATTTATGCAGGTTAGTAATAAAATCTACATTATCAATTTTATAATTTCTAATGAAAAAGCCTCTTTTCAGTTTTGGCAAGTCATACAGTCCAGACAAATCTGTTACTTTATCACTTAAACGAAGTTCAATAGCTTCCAATTGGTTTAATGTTTTCAGAAAGTTCAAATTATCTGTCTTTAAACTTGTAAGCCCTAATTTTTTCATTTTATCGAAACTTGAAATTACATCAATGTCTTTGATGTTTTCAGAATGAAATTCTTCAATTTCTTTCAAATCCTGCAATGGCTTTAGTCTAACTTTTGATGATTTAAAACCTGCCATTAACCGAATTTTTTTCAAATTTTTCAAATTGCAAACGGGTGTCAAATCTGAAATAAGCCATTCGTTAATTGTCACACGTTGCACATCAGCTAAAAACTCAAAAAAAGACAAATCCTCCCACTCCCCCCAAGATTTATTTTGAAAGAAAGAAAATTCGAGTTCAGGTTTATTAACCAAAATTATTTCATTAATTTTCTTCCATACATCAACAGATTGCTGATTTTTGAACATTATTGATTTCACATTATTGTCGTGTTTAAGTAAATTTTCTACTTCGTCAAGTTCCACATTCGATAAAATGTTTTCAACAACGATTTCCTTTTCATTATTATATGTATTTGTTTCGATTTTCATTATTTGTGGTGTTTAGTTAAAATGGCAGGTAACTAGTAAATATCATCATATTTATACATCTTTTTTAATAAAAAAAGTTACTAGTTATTTTTAAATGCAATGGTAGAAGAAAAAGAAGAAATTGCTTTATAAGTATAAAATTAAAATAAAATTTTTATAACCACATAACGCATGATATAAGTGGTGGTATTGGTGTAATAAGTGGTTAATTTGTATTAAAATTTTATTAATAATTTTAATAACATTATATTTGTTAAATATTATTAATCAAGTTCTACTCCTGAACACGAAATTGAACACGATTTTATAAAAAACAAGTAATTTTTGGTCTCGCAAGCCCAGTAAATACGTTAAAAATTTACTGATTGCCGAATTCATAACCCTGAGGTCACGGGTTCAACTCCCGTCCTCGCTACGAAAAATAAGTTTTTAAAAATCAACGGATTAGTTAACACTAATCCGTTTTTTTATATCTAATTTATTTTGACTTTTGCAAAGTGAACACGTTTTCGAATACGTTTTGAAAGAAAAAAATATGCGGAACCAAGAATTTATGATGCTGATGATGATTTATCAAAGCGAGGAATTAGATAAAGATTACGGATTATATAGTTTTATACACACCTCCATAACTTAGCTTTACAACACTTTTACTAAAGAAACAACATTAGAGAAGCCAAATCTAATATCATGGCTAAAACGGGACATAAAACAAATTGGCGCTAAGAAAACACTTAAGAGAAATAAATGCAATATTTATGAGGATTAATCAAGGTATTTATGATTTTTACATATAGGTTTTTATAAGTATAAAATAGCTTATTTCGCTTATCTATAGCGCAAAAATTAATTATGAATCAGTCTTATTTGTTTTTCATAACAATACTTAGCTTAAAAAAAATTAATAAAAGTCATAAATAATTTAAAAAAAAAGATTTTACAAGAGCATCTTGTTTTTTATTATATGATTAAATAAAAACTAAATCAAAATAGAAAGCAACGGTTCCTTTTCATTCAAATACTGAAATTGAAACCCTTTTTCTCTCATCCTTGATTGTACTAAAAAAATGTCCTCCCTACTTTTTACTTCTAAACCTACCACAACTGGTCCAACATCTCTGTTGTTTTTTTTGATAAATTGAAAATAAGTAATATCATCCGATTCAGACAAAACATTGTTAACAAACTCTCTTAATGTTCCGGGGCGTTGTGGAAATTGGATCATAAAATAATGCTTTAAGCCTTCATAAATTAGCGATCGCTCTTTTATTTCTTCGGTTCGTTCAATATCGTTATTACTTCCACTTACAACACAAACTATTATTTTTCCTTTAATTTCGTTCGCAATTAAGTCTAATGCGGCAATTGATAATGCTCCTGCAGGTTCAACTACCATAGCTTCTTCATTATACAATTGTAAAATTGTAGAACACACTTTACCTTCTGGAACCAAAATCATTCTATCTAATGTATTTTTACAAACTGCAAAAGTTTCCTTTCCCACTTGTTTTACAGCAGCACCATCCACAAATTTATCAATTGTAGTTAATGGTAGTGCATCGTTTTTATCTAAAGCAAATTGCATTGAAGGTGCACCTTCGGGCTCGATTCCTACTATTTTTGTTAATGGACTTATTTTTTTAAAAACCGTTGAAACTCCTGCAGCCAAACCTCCTCCGCCAACTGGAAGTAAAAGATAATCAATTGACGGTACTTTTTCTGAAAGTATTTCTAATCCAACAGTTCCTTGACCTGCAATTACTTCTAAATCATCAAAGGGATGGATAAATTCTAATTGATTTTCGTTTGAAAATTGTTTAGCCGCATGAAATGCATCATCAAAAGTATCTCCTATCAAAACAATATCAACAAATGATTTTCCAAACAATTGTACTTGCTTTATCTTTTGCTTTGGCGTTGTTTTAGGCATGTAAATTTTGCCATGAATTTGCAATAATTGGCAAGAATAAGCTACACCTTGCGCATGATTTCCTGCGCTTGCACACACAATCCCTCTTTCTTTTTGAACCTCATCTAAATGACTAATTTTATTGTAAGCTCCCCTAATTTTATAAGAACGGACTTGTTGTAAATCTTCTCGCTTCAAATATACCGAAGCTTGATATTTTTCAGACAAATTGATACTGAATTGGAGCGGTGTTTTAATTACCACTCCATTCAAATTATCTTGGGCTTTTACTATATTTTCAAATAAGGTCATTAGTTTAATTTTGGTCTTAACTTTCTCACAGCTGCTCCTGCTTGCCATAATTCAGACTCGCGTATTTCTTTTAACTCTACATCTAATTTTTGACGGTAATCGGTTTTACTACCTTCTGAAATTACTCGATTAGCTTCTCTTCCCGAAGCTACTTCGGCATATAAATTTTCGAAAACTGGAGTTGTTGCATCTCTAAATTTTCCTTTCCAATCTAATGCTCCACGTTGCGCTGTTACAGATGTATTGGCAAACATCCAATCCATTCCGTTTTCAGCCACTAATGGCATTAAACTTTGAGTTAATTCTTCTACTGTTTCATTAAAAGCTTCCGATGGCGAATGTCCGTTTTTACGTAACACATTATATTGTGCTTCAAATAATCCTGCTAAAGCACCCATTAAAATACCTCTTTCTCCCGTTAAATCGGAATACACTTCTTTTTTAAAATCAGTTTCAAATAAATACCCAGAACCCACCCCTATTCCTAATGCAATTGCTTTATCTTTTGCTCTCCCTGTTGCATCTTGATAAACTGCAATACTTGAATTAATACCTTCACCTTTTAAAAACAAACGACGTAATGAAGTTCCAGAACCTTTTGGTGCAACTAAAATTACATCTACATCAGCTGGAGGTACAATTCCTGTTTTTTCGTTAAATGTGATTCCGAAACCATGCGAAAAATATAAAGTTTTTCCTGCGGTAAGATGTTTTTTAACTGTATCCCAAGCCTCTATTTGACCTGCATCAGATAATAAATATTGTATGATAGTGGCATTATCGCAGGCTTCTTCAATATCAAACAATGTTTCGCCTTCAATCCAACCATCAGCAAGTGCTTTTTCCCAACTTTTACCTCCTTTACGTTGTCCTACAATGACATTAAATCCGTTATCTCTTAAATTTAAAGATTGTCCTGGTCCTTGAACACCGTAACCAATTACTGCAATTACTTCGTGTTGTAATGTTTCTTTTGCTTTTTCTAATGGGAATTCGTCTCTAGTGATAACGGTTTCATTAACTCCTCCAAAATTTATTGTTGCCATATTTTTCTTTTTAATTTTATTTTACATTTGAAATACTTGATCTTTTTTATCTAAAAATTCGTTGTTAATCGTTTGTAATGCTGGATTCTTTAATTCCATTTCAACTACTTTTTTATGAATACCTTCGCTTGCGTTAATAATGGCTATTCGAGAACTTCTAACAAATTCAATTAAACCAAACTTGTCTAATTTTTTTAATAACTTATTGATTTCTTCTCCCTGACCTGTGGCTTCAAAAACTGTATAATCATTTCGAATAACAACCGCTTTTGCACCATATTCTCTTAGCAAACGCTCTACTTTAACTTCTTTGATGATAACTTCAGTAGGCACTTTATATAATGCCATTTGTTGCCAAACAATCTCATCATTTGTATTGCAATACACCTTGAAAACATCTACAATCTTTTCAATTTGCTTTACCAAATTCTTCACGATAGCTTCTGCTTCAACAACTACAATTGTGAATCTATAAATATTAGGCACTTCACTTGGTGAGGTATTAAAACTTTCTAAACTTATTTTTCTTCTTGAAAACATTATTGCGATTTTGTTAATCAAACCCACATGATTTTCTGTATATATTGTAAGGGTAAATTCTTTTTTCATCTTCTTTCAATTAAATATCTTCTTTACACAACACAATTTCCGAAACTCCTTTTCCTTGTGGTACCATTGGAAAAACGTTATCTTCCATACGAACCGCTACTTCAAGTAAATAGGATTCTGGATACACTAACATTTCTTCAAGAGCTGCTTCTAACTCTTCACGTAAAGCCACTTTATTGCCTTTAATGCCATATCCTTTTGCTACTTGAACAAAATCGGGACTTTGTATATCGGTAAACGAATATCTTTTCTCATGAAACAATTCTTGCCATTGACGCACCATTCCTAAAAAACTGTTATTTAAAATCAGAATCTTTACATTCGGTTTGAACTGCATAATGGTTCCTAACTCTTGAATATTCATTTGGGCGCCACCATCACCCATTACCGCAATTACAGTTCGTTCTGGTGCTCCATATTTTGCGCCAATTGCCGCTGGTAAAGCAAATCCCATCGTACCTAAACCACCGCTAGTGATATTACTTCTGGTTTTGTTTTGATGTGAATAGCGACAAGTTATCATTTGGTGTTGACCTACATCAGTTACCATTACAGCTTCTCCGTTTGTTAATTCATTAATGAGTTGGATTACTTCACCCATTGTTATTTCACCTTCTTCAGGAAATAATTCTGGTTCAATTAGTTTTTCCGTTTCAATGGCTATAGCTTGATGAAATTTTGAAATCCATTCTTGATGCGATTTTTGTTCCACTCTTTCCGTTAACAATGGCAAAGTTTCTTTACAATTTCCCCAAACCGGAACATTTACTAACACATTTTTATCAATTTCGGCTGGATCAATATCCAAATGAATAATTTGCGCTTGTTTCGCATATTTATCCAAACGACCTGTCACCCTATCATCGAAACGCATTCCAATAGCTATTAAAACATCGCATTCGTTAGTAAAAAGATTGGGAGCGTAATTCCCATGCATGCCTAACATTCCAACTGCTAAAGGATGATTTGTTGGAATAGCACTCATTCCCATAATCGTCCATGCTGAGGGGATTCCTGCTTTCTCTATAAATTGTAAAAACTCCTTTTCTGCATTTCCTAAAATTACGCCTTGACCAAAAATCACAAATGGTTTTTTAGCTTGGTTGATGAGTTCCGCTGCTTGTTCTACATATGAAATTCGGATATCTGGCTGTGGTTTATAACTTCTGATGAAGTCGCACTTTTTATAACCCTCATAATCAAATAATTGCAATTGTGCATTTTTGGTGATATCTATTAAAACAGGTCCTGGTCGGCCACTTTTTGCAATATAAAAAGCCTTTGCTAAAACTGATGGAATTTCTGAAGCATCTGTAATTTGATAATTCCATTTGGTAACTGGCGATGTTATGTTTACAATATCTGTTTCTTGAAAAGCATCTGTTCCTAGCAAATGCGCAAAAACTTGTCCCGTGATACAAACCAATGGTGTAGAATCTATCATAGCATCAGCTAAACCTGTTACTAAATTAGTTGCTCCTGGACCACTTGTAGCAAAAACAACTCCGGTTGCCCCACTTACTCGTGCCAAACCTTGTGCCGCATGAATAGCACCTTGTTCATGACGAACTAAGATGTGATTAATTTGCTTTTTATAATCAAACAAGGCATCATAAATAGGCATAATTGCTCCACCCGGATATCCAAAAACTGTTGCTACATTTTCAGCCAATAATGCTTCCATCACCGCAACACTTCCGGGTATTTGACTAGTTGTTTTTTGCTTTTCTATTTCTTTTACTTCTAATATATTCATCTTCTAAAATTCATCGGTTACACAACCATTTGAAGCATCGGTTACTAACTTTGCATATTTTAATAAAACACCGTTTGTAATTTTTAATTTGGGCTGTACCCATTTGTTTCTTCTATACATTAATTCATCCTCACTAACATGTAAATGAATTGTATTTTCTATTGCATCAATTTCGATTAAATCATCATCTTCAACTAATGCTATAGTCCCTCCATCATAAGCTTCGGGAGAAATATGTCCCACTACAAAACCATGGGTTCCACCGCTGAAACGCCCGTCCGTAATTAATGCAACACTTTTCCCTAAACCTGCACCAATTAAAGCTGATGTTGGTTTTAGCATTTCTGGCATTCCGGGTCCGCCTTTTGGTCCGACGTATCGAATGACTACTACATTACCAGCTTTTATTTTTTTATCCTCAATTCCTTTAATCAATTCTTTTTCGCCATCAAAAACTCGAGCTGGACCTTTAAAAAATTCTCCTTCTTTTCCTGTAATTTTAGCAACAGAACCTTTAGGTGCAAGATTTCCATATAAGATTTGAATATGGCCTGTTGGTTTTATAGGAGTTTCAATAGGTTTTATAATATTCTGACTTTCAAAATCGATATCAGGAACACCTTGCAAATTTTCACGAAGTGTTTTTGATGTTACGGTTAAACAATCGCCATGCAATATTCCTTTACTCAGTAGATATTTCAAAACCATTGGTACACCACCTTTTTCGTGAAGGTTCTGCATTAAATAATTTCCACCTGGTTTGAAATCGGCAATCAAAGGTGTTTTGTTGCTTATTCTTTGAAAATCATCTTGAGTAATAGTTGCTCCAACACTTTTAGCCATAGCAATCATGTGTAAAACGGCATTGGTACTTCCTCCAAGAGCAATTAAAACAGTCAATGCATTTTCAAACGCTTCGAAAGTCATGATATCTTTAGGACAAATATTTTTCTCCAAAAGTTGCTTCATGTAAAACGAAACTGATTCACATTCTTGAATTTTATCGGCACTTATTGCTGGGTTTGAACTTGAATATGGTAAACTCATTCCTAAGGCTTCAATAGCGATTGCCATAGTATTTGCAGTATACATTCCGCCACAAGCACCTGCACCTGGACAAGCATTTTTGATGATATTTTTATATTCGTCTTCCGAAATTTTACCTGCAATTTTTTCACCTAATGCCTCAAATGCCGAAACGATATTCAAATCTTTTCCTTGATATTTTCCAGGCGCAATCGTACCACCATAAACCATAATAGATGGGCGATTTAATCTTCCCATAGCAATGATACTTCCTGGCATGTTTTTATCACATCCTGGTATTGCTATAACTCCATCATAATAATGCCCTGAAACAACACTTTCTATACTATCCGCTATAATTTCTCTACTTACCAAAGAATAGCGCATCCCATCGGTACCGTTTGTAATACCGTCACTAATTCCAATGGTGTTGAAAATTAAACCCACCATTTCATTTTTGTTGACTTCTTTTTTAATCAAAGAAGCCAAATGATTCAGGTGCATATTACAGGTGTTTCCATCGTATCCCATAGAGGCAATACCTACGAAAGGCTGACTCAATTCTTTTTCTGTTAATCCTATTCCATACAACATCGCTTGTGCTGCGGGTTGGGTTGGATCTTGAGTGATTGTTTTGCTATGTTGATTTAATTCCATTATAAGTACACGTTTTGATATTCATTATGAGCTACTCTTCTTTTGTATTTTTTCTGAATTACAGCCCCTATGGAATCTTCCCAATCCAATGGAAATTTGTATTCATTCACCGATTCAATTCCGATAACTTCCGCAGCTGTTCCACAGAAGAAAGCACTATCTGCAGTAAAAATTTCTTCAGGAGTGAAATACTTTTCTTCGATTTCGTAACCTAATTCTTTTCCTATTTCCAAAACTGTTTGACGCGTTATTCCTGCTAAAATATTACCTAATGGTGCTGTGAATAATTTTCCATCTTTTTCAATAAAGAAGTTGGCACCTGGACCTTCAGCTACATATCCATTCATGTCCGTTAATAAGGCTTCATCGTAACCTTTAGCTTTGGCTTCTGTTGTAGCTAAAATACTGTTGGTATAATGTCCTACTACTTTTGCTTCAACAAAACATGATTTTGGATTCGGACGTTGGAAAGAAGATAACATTACTCGCAATAATTTATCGCCTAGATATTTTCCCCATTCCCAAGCCATCATTACCACGTGAACTTCATTTGTTGGAGTTAATGACATATTATCTCCTAAATAAACTAGTGGACGTATGTAAGCATCTTTTAATCCATTTAATTCCAAAAGTTTATAAGTAATAAGTTCTAAGTCTTTTACCGAATATTTTAAATTAATGTGCATTACTTCTGCCGAATAATGTAGTCGCTCATAGTGTTCTTTTGCTTTGAAAATTCGGACACCATCTGGAGTATCGTAGGCTCTAATACCTTCAAATACGCCATTACCATAATGCATTGTTTGATTGTAAATACTTACTGGAGCATCTTTTACTTTTACAAATTGCCCGTTTAAAAAAATGGTGGTGTTTTCGTTGTAATACATAATTTTTAAAATTTTAAAATAAAAAAAGCCTTTCCCTAAAAACGGAAAAGGCTTATAATAATCAAACCAATCCGTTTATATAACACGAATATTTTTTATAATACTAATTGTAATATTTAATTTTTCCATATTGTTTTAACTACACTTAACTATTAAAACTAAAAGACCAATCGAAATAATAGTATTTATTACGATTACGATTTTATTCCAAATGTTAGGACTTTTCTTCATTAGCATCATCGTTTTAATGAGAAATGCGCTTTAAACTGTTTAGCGACTCCATTTTCTGTGTAATCTAATGAGAACCAGTAATCTGTTGATGGAAGTAACTCTTGATTATATGTTCCGTCCCAACCCTCGCTATCGTCTGTAGCGCTTAGTTGTTTTATTAATTTACCATAACGGTCAAAAATATACAACTTAGCATCTGCTTGATTCAAGCCACTGATGTTCCAAGTATCGTTGATTCCATCGCCATTTGGTGTGAAATAATTTGGATAATCGATTATGGTTACTATTTGTGTCATAAAGGTACAGCCTTCTGTATCTAAAACGGTTACTAAATGTTCCCCTGCGCTTACTCCTGTAAACACATTAGATGATTGTAAAGAACCTTCATCTAACGAATACATCAGTGTTCCTGAACCTCCGGTTACATTTACTGTAATAGTAGCATTGTCACTAAAATATTCACTTTGAATAACCGTCATTGAGGTTGCTGGAAGAGTTGCTGTTACAGTTGCTGTAGCACTTGCCAATAATGGATCTGATGAACATCCTGTTAACCAATTCGTTGCTATTACACTATACGTTCCTGCTTCATCAACCACTAAAGTTGAACTAGTTTCACCTGGTATGGTATCCCCGTTAGTATCAAACCATTCAAAATCAT
>Ga0209373_10005605_pt1 | contig 10170 bp, 9 predicted proteins | sample Higcelweek5metaG_FD_187173 | JGI IMG/M metagenome (GOLD analysis project Ga0209373, IMG submission 187173) | Freshwater pond sediment microbial communities from the University of Edinburgh, under environmental carbon perturbations - High... | ecosystem: Environmental > Aquatic > Freshwater >...
CAAGTTCAGCTATTACGCTGCGTTCTGGATCAAGGCGTACATCCTCAAGTTCATCATGGACAACTGGCGCATGGTCAAGATAGGCACCACGCAGACCCAGCGCAAACTGTTCTATAATTTGAACAAAGAACGCCAGCGTCTCTCGAACATGGGCTTCGACCCCACCACCAGCGCCCTTTCCGAGAGCCTGAACGTCTCCGAGGCCGAGATCGAGCAGATGGACCAGCGCCTTTCGCGCCAGGACATGAGCCTCGACATCAGCATCGGCGAGGACTCCGAGAATACGCGGCTCGACTTTTTGCCGGCCCTTGGCCCCGGCATCGAGGAGATTCTGAGCTCCAACCAGATTTCCGGCCTACTTCTCGACAACCTCAAGGTCATCGTGCCCACCCTCTCGGACAAGGAGCAGGCCATTTTGAACGAGCGCCTGCTTTCCGACAGCCCGGTGACCCTGCGCGAGATCGGCGACCGCTTCGGCGTCACGCGCGAACGCGTGCGCCAGATCGAGGCCCGGCTTCTGGAGAAGCTCAAAGAGCACCTTTCCGCCACGGTGAAGGATTTTTCGCCCGACTGGATTGAGGGCAACGACTAGGACGGGGGATGGCATGGACCCGCGCATCATCGACCTGAAGCGCCGCGCCAGGGAACTGGCCGCGGGACAACCGCAAAGCGCCTTCGCGCTTGATTGCGCGGAAGAGCTCGGCCACGCGTCGACCTTGTTTTTCGAGCATCCGCTGATGCAGCGCCTGCAGGGCGACGCCCTGGGCTTTTTGAACGAGCCCTGCGGCCTCGGCGTGGAGCACGGCAAGCGCGTGGCCATAGACGCCGCAGCCCTGGTGCTGGCCGAGCCCACCGGCCTTGATCCGGAGGCGCGCCGCCGGCTGGCCCTGCTGGCCGAAATGGCCGGCCTGCTGCACGACGCCATGCGCTTTGAGGACAACCACGCGGAAAAAGGCGCCGACCTTTGCCTGCGGATTCTGCGCAGCTACCACCTGGACCCGGAGGAGATCGTCTGGATCGCCCAGGCCGTGGCCCTGCACGAAACCGCCCTGCCCCTGGTGCTGAACGGGCCGGAAACGGCGCGCCTGCTATCCGGGGTGCTGCACGACGCGGACTGCTTCCGCTTCGGGCCGGACATCTTCGCCGCCACAGTGTGGGAATTGTGCGATTGCGACGAGTGGACCCTCGAGGACATCGCCCGCGCCTTCCCAGAAGGGCCCAAGCGGGCCGCCTCCCTGACCAAAAGCTTCCGCACCGAGCAGGGCCGCCGCTACGGTCCCGCGCTCATCGACGAGGGATTGTCCCTGGCCCAGGAATACACGCGGCTTTTCGAGCAGGAGCTCGCCCAGGCCGCCACGTCCAACACATGAGGACCTCCATGCCCCTCCATATTTCCTTTGGCCGCCGCCTGTGCGTCCCCGCCCTGGCCTTGGCTCTTGCGTGCTGCGCGGCCTGCGCGCCCCTTCAAAGCGCTCCGCAGCAGCCCCGCCCCATCAGCGCGGACGCCGGGGTCACCTTCGACTATCTGGAATACCAGGCCATGCTGCAGCAAATGGCGCGCACGGCGTCGGTGGCGCGCATGTCGCCGGAGGCCTTCGCCCGCACCCTGGAATACCAGCGGCTCGCGGCCGAGGCGCTGGACCGCGTCATCGCCAAGCAGAGCGCGCCCTCGCTCTACATGGACAAGGCCTTCCTCTACTGGAACCCGGAACAGGCGGGCGAGGCGCGGGCCATCTTGGCCCAGGGCCTGGCCCAGTACCCGGACGACTACAACCTGAACGCCTCCCTGGCCAACGCCTACCTTTTGGAGAACAACCTCCCCGAGGCGGCCAAGGTCATCACCGCCTACCTCGCCAAGCAGGAAAACACCCCCCTGCGCGAGCGCCTGGGCCAAATCTACGTGGACACGGACCTGCCTGAAAAGGCCCTGGAGACCCTGCGCCGCATCCCCGCCAAAGACCGCACGCCCGAGGCCCGGTTCCAGATGGCCCGCGCCGAGGCCCGCCTGAATCACCGCACAGCGGCCATACAGACCCTGCAGAAGCTGGTGAAGGAAAACCCGGACTACCTTGAGGCCTGGGTCGAGCTGGCCTTTCAGCAAGAGATGAACAAGGACTACGCCGCGGCCGTCTCCACCTATACGCAGATTCTTGAGCTGGGCCAAAGCAGCGAGGACATCCGCCAGCGCATCGAGAACGGCGGCGGCGAGGGACGCGAGGACATCCGCCTGCGCGTGGTCGGCCTGTACCTCAAGCTGAACAATCCGGACAAGGCGCTGGACACGGCCCTGGCCAGTTCCGGCAGCAAGCCCTTCATCCTGGCCGCCTCGCTGCTGTTCCTGAACGAGAACTACTCCGCCCAGGCGAGCACCCTGCTCGACGTGCTGGCCACCCAGCCACCGGTGCCGGGCGAATACTTCTTCTACAAGGCCGTCATCGCCCAGGACGGCGAGAACAATCCGCAGAAGGCGCTGCAGTTTCTTGACCTGGTGCCGGAGAGCGACCCGCACTACAGCCAGGCCCTGCAGTTCCGCATCCAGCTTCTGTACACGCTGGGCCGCGAGCACGAAGCCGTGGATCTGATGAACCAGGGCAAGAAGCTGTTCCCCGGCCAGTCGCGCTTCCCCCTGCTCGAAGCCGGGTACCTTATTGAGAAGAAGCGCCTGGACGAGGCCAAGGCCGTGCTCGAGGCCGCCCTCAAGGACCGCCCCGACGACGAGGACCTTTTGTACCAGTACGGCGCCCTGGTGGACCGCGCCGGCGACCGCAAGGCCGCCGTGGACCTCATGAAGCGCATTGTGGCCAAGAACCCGGACCACGCCGACGCCCTCAACTACATCGGCTACTCCATGGTCGAGGAAGGCCGCGACATGGAGCGCGCCCTGACGCTCATCAAGAAGGCCGACAAGCTGAAGCCCGAAAACGGCTACATCGTCGACTCCCTGGCCTGGGCGTACTTCCGCCTGGGCAAGACGGAAGAGGCCTGGAAGCAGATCCAGCGGGCCGTTGCCCTGTCCAAGGACGACCCCACCATGTGGGAGCACTACGGCGACATCGCCAAGCAGCTGGGCCGCGCGGACAAGGCCAAGAAGGCCTATCAGAACGCGCTCAAGTACAAGCACGACGAACCGGAACGCATCAAGAAGAAGCTTGGAAGCAAATGAACCGCACCCTGTTCCAACTGCGCCGGGGGCTTGGCCTTGCGGCGCTGTTGATTCTGGCCGCCTGCGCGCCCAGGCTCGACATTCCGCGCTATGACCTCCCCCGCGAGGACATGGAGGCCTTCCGCGCCCGCTTTGTGACGCCGGAGCCGGAGGGCCACGGCCTGGCCGTGCGCGCCAGCCTGCTCTATTCCACGCCCTCGCGCTCCAACCGCACCGACGTGCAGCTCTTTGGCGAATACGCAAGGCCCCTGCGCCTGGACGTGCGCGCGGGCCTGGGCACCATGCTGGCCCTGATGCGCGAAGACAACGCCGGGCTGCTGGCCTATTACCCCGACAAGTCCCGGGCCTACGCCCACAGCGACCCCGTCATCGGGGCGCAGCTTTTGGGCCTGCCCTTTCCCTTCGCCCTGCGCGACCTGGCCCTGGTGCTCTCCGGGCACTTCGGCACGCTGATTCCCGATACGCCGGACAACATCCGCGCCATTCCCGGCGGCGGCTTCGCCTTCACCTACAAGCAAGGCCCGGTGCGCCTGCTGGTGCTCGACCAGTACGGTCGGCCGGAGCGCATGGAAGGCTTGCTCTCCCAGCACTTCCGCGCCCAGGTGGAGCGCGATGGCCAGCCCGTTTCCGGCCCGCGCGAGTGGAGCATCGTGTTCTCCGGCTACCCGGAGGAGGACGGCGACCCCATCGGCCCGGCCAAGACCCTGACCCTGACCCTGCCCAAGGGCGACAGCGCCGTGTTCCGCGTGCGCTCTTTGCAGCCCCGGCAGGAGCCCTGGCAGACCAAGTCCCTGGCCCTTGTGCTGCCCGCGGGCGCAAGCTTCATGTCTTTGGAGCAAAAGGCCGCCCCCGCCGCGGCCGTTGATGTCATCACCGGCGGAGGAAACAATGACGAGCGCGAGAACGACAATGGAAAACCCGGCCCCCGCTCCTGACGCGGCCCCGAAGCCGGGCTTTTTCGGCACCTTCGCCCTGGGCCTCAAGGTCTGGGCGCGGGAGATGCGCCGGCTGCTTTCACGCCAGGCCAAGCTGCACGAGGTGCGCCAGCTGGAAACCCGCCTGCGCGAGGAAACCGCCCTGCTGGCCCGGCTGGAGTCCGCGCCCGGCCCGGAGCGCGACCTATGCCTGCGGCAAATCGAGATGCTGAAGTTTGAGATCGCTCGGCTCCGGCGCGAGCAGGAGGCCAATGAACCCCGGCCCGCGGGCCGGCGCTGAGGAGGAGGTCATCCCCATGCCCAGAACCATACTCATCGCTTCGGACCATGGCGGGTTCGCCCTCAAGGGCGCCCTTGTCCAGGCCCTGCGCGCGGCCGATTGCCAGATTGAAGACCTTGGACCGGACTGCACCGGCAGCTGCGACTACCCCGTGTTCGCGGGCAAGCTGTGCCAGCGCCTCTTGGACGCGGGCGAGGACGGCCAGAACGGGCAGATCCTGGGCATCCTGGTCTGCGGCACCGGCCTGGGCATGAGCATGGCCGCCAACCGCTACGCGGGCATCCGCGCTGCCATGTGCACCTGCGAGTTCATGGCCCGCATGGCGCGCGCCCACAACAACGCCAACGTGCTCTGCCTGGGCGAGCGGGTCATCGGCCAGGGCCTCGCCCAAGACATCGCCCGCACCTTTTTGGCCACGCATTTCGAAGGCGGCCGCCACCTGCGCCGCATCAGCCAGTTCGACCCCGCGACTTCCGCCAAACCCTGACGGACACGTCCGTCCAACCATACGTAAGGACCAAGACACATGGCACAAAGCATCGCCCCCGACCAGCTTGTGGTGAACACCCTGCGCGGCATCATCATGGACGCCTCGCGCGCGGCCAACTCCGGCCACCCCGGCGGAGCCATGAGCTCCGCGGACTTCGCCAGCGTCCTGTACTCCGAGTTTCTGAACTTCGATCCCGACCGGGCCACCTGGTTCAACCGCGACCGCTTCGTGCTCTCCGCCGGGCATGAGTCGGCCCTCTTGTACGGCCTGCTGCACCTGGCGGGCTTCATCGACGCCGACGACCTGGCGGGCTTCCGCCAGTTGGGCAGCCGCACCCCGGGCCACCCGGAGCACGACGTGACCCCGGGCGTGGAGGCCACCACCGGCCCCCTGGGCCAGGGCTTCGCCATGGCCGTGGGCATGGCCGTGGCCGAGAGCTTTCTGCGCGCCAAGCTGGGCAAGAGCGTGGTGGACCACAACACCTACGTGCTCGCCAGCGACGGCGACATGCAGGAGCCCGTGGTCATGGGCGCGGCCAGCCTGGCCGGCCTGTGGGGCCTGGGCAAGCTCACCGCCTACTACGATTCCAACAAGGTGCAGCTGGCCGGCCCCGTGTCCCGCGTGGACAAGGCCGACTACGCCAAGATTTTCGCCGCCATGGGCTGGCACGTGCAGCAGGTGGACGGCCACGACCGCGACCAGATCCGCGCGGCCATCAAGAAGGCCCAGGCTCAGAAGAAAAAGCCCAGCCTCATCATCGGCCACACGGTCATGGCCAAGGGCGCGGCCACGCGCGAGGGCGACTTCGGCACCCACGGCGAGCCCCTGCCCGCCGAGGAGATCGCCGCCACCAAGACCGGCATGTGCTTGAACCAGAGCGTTTGCTTCGAGGTGCCCGCCGCGGCCAAGGCCCATTTCCAGGCCCGCTTCCCCGAGCTCAAGAAGCGCTCCAAAGCCTGGCAGGAGGCCCTGGGCCGCAAGCTCAAAAAGGCCGACGCCGAGTTTTTGGCCTTCTGGAAGGCCATGAACACCGGCCGCGCCGAACTGACCCTGCCCATGCCGGAATTCGAGCCCGGCAAAAAGATCGCCACCCGGCAGGCCTGGGGCGCGTGCCTGAACGTGCTGAAAGACGCCCTGCCCACCCTCATGGGCGGCAGCGCAGACCTCGATCCCTCGAACCAGACCGCCAAATTCCGCGATGCCGTGGGCATCTACGGCCAGGACAACCCCACCGGCCGCAACCTGTCCTTCGGCGTGCGCGAGTTCCCCATGGCCGCCATTTTGAACGGCATGGCCCTGCACGGCGGCGTCATTCCCTTCGGCGCCACGTTCCTCACCTTCTCCGACTACTGCCGCAACGCCATCCGCATGTCGGCCCTGCAGAAGCTGCCTGTGCTGTACGTGTTCACCCACGACTCGTTCCACGTGGGCGAAGACGGCCCCACGCACCAGCCCATCGAGCACGTGGCGAGCCTGCGGCTCATCCCCGACCTGCTGGACCTGCGCCCGGCCGACGCCACGGAAACGGCCCTGTGCCTGGAAATGGCCCTGCGCCAAAACCACATGCCCTCCTGCCTCTTCCTCACCCGCCAGGGCCTGCCCGTGCTCGACCCCAAGGAGTACCCGGCCGTGGCCGAGGGCGTCAAAAAGGGCGGCTATGTGCTGAAGGACTGCGCAGGCACCCCTGAGCTCATCCTCATGGCCTCCGGGTCCGAGGTCTCCCTGGCCCTTGAGGCCGCGGCCCTGCTCCAGGCGGAAGCGCCCAGCCGCAAGATCCGCATCGTGAGCATGCCCTCCGTGGCCCTGTTCGAGGCGCAGAAGCCGGAGTACAAGGAGTCCGTGCTGCCCTTGGCCGTGCGCAAGCGCGTGGCCATCGAGGCCGGCCGCCCCGAGGGCTGGTACCGCTACGTCGGCCTGGACGGCCTGGCCATCGGGCTGGACCACTTCGGCGAGAGCGCCCCGGCCTCCAAGCTGGCCGAGAAGTACGGCTTCACCGCGCCCACCGTGGCGCGCAAGGTCCGCGAGCGCTACTTCGGGTAAGGCCCGGCGCCGCCAAAGTCCGCGCATAACGCCCCCGGCGGAACAGCCGCCGGGGGCGAAACCCCCAAGGAGGCATCCCCATGGCGACTGCGAAGAAGACCACGGCGGCCAAGGCGACGGTGAAAAAGGCCACGGCGAAAAAAGCCCCGACCAAGAGCGCCGCGAAGAAAATCCTGTTCCTGGTGGGCGACTACGTTGAGGATTACGAGGTCATGGTGCCCTTCCAGGCCCTGCTCATGCTGGGCTATCAGGTCGAGGCCGCGTGCCCGGACAAAAAAGCCGGCGACGTGGTGCGCACGGCCATCCACGACTTCGAGGGCGACCAGACCTACAGCGAAAAGCGCGGGCACAACTTCAGCCTGAACAAAGACTTCGACAAGGTGGACACCAAGGACTACGTGGGCCTGGTCATTCCCGGCGGCCGCGCGCCGGAGTACATCCGCCTGAACAAGCGCGTCATCCAGATCGTGCAGGAGTTCGACAAGGCGAAAAAGCCCATCGCGGCCATCTGCCACGGTCCGCTGGTGCTCGTCGCCGCGGGCGTGCTCAAGGGCCGCACGGCCTCGGCCTACCCGGCCTGCGGCCCGGACGTGGTCTGCGCGGGCGGCAAGTATGCGCAGATCCCCATCGACAAGGCCGTGGTGGACGGCAATCTCGTCACCGCGCCGGCCTGGCCCGCGCACCCGGACTGGATCGCCAAATTTGCGGCCGTGCTGGGCGCCAAGATCAGCATTTAAAAAAGCACAAGCCTCGGGGCGGTCCGCAAGACCGCCCTTTTTTTTGTGAATCTCTTGTTTTTTCCGATTGATGTTGCGGAACCGTCACCATGGGACTCTTGCGGACATGCCGCGTGCTCTGTTAGCATCCGCCCACAAGAAATCCGACGAACCAGGCACGCCCGATTGCGGTGTGCTGTAAGGAGAGCAGGCATGGAAGCTCCACAGAGAAATTTGGCCCTGGACCTGGTGCGCGTCACCGAGGCGGCGGCGCTGGCCAGCGCGCGCTGGCTGGGCAAAGGCGACAAGAACGCCGGCGACGGCGCGGCCGTCGAGGCCATGCGCCTCAGCTTCAACTCCCTGGCCATCAGCGGCACGGTCATCATCGGCGAGGGCGAAAAAGACAACGCCCCCATGCTGCACAACGGCGAGAAAGTCGGCGGCGGCGGTCCCCTCGCGGTCGACGTGGCCGTGGACCCTGTCGAGGGCACCAGCCTTTTGGCCTATGGCCGCCCCAACGCAATTTCCGTCGTCGGCGTGGCTCCGGCCGGCGCCATGTACGACCCGGGCCCGAGCTACTACATGCAGAAGCTCGTGGTGCCCTCCCAGGCCAAGAACGTGGTCGACATCGAAGCCCCTGTGCCCACGAACCTCAAGCGCATCGCCAAGGCCCTGGGCAAGGACGTGGACGACCTGGTGGTCTTCGTGCTCGACAAGCCGCGCCACAAGAAGCTCATCGCCGACATCCGCGAGGCCGGCGCGCGCATCCAGCTGCACACCGACGGCGACGTGGCCGGGGCGCTCATGGCCATTGACCCGCGCAACGAGGTGGACGTGATGATGGGCACCGGCGGCACGCCCGAGGGCGTTCTGGCCGCCTGCGCCATCCGCATCATGGGCGGAGAGATGTTCTGCAAGCTCGACCCGCAGAAGCAGGACGAGAAGAACCTGCTGGCCCAGGCCGGGGTCGACGTGCGCCGCGTGCTCACCGTGGGCGACCTGGTCAAGAGCGACGACGTGTTCTTCGCCGCCACGGGCATCTCCGGCGGCACCTTTTTGAAGGGCGTGCGCTACCTGGGCTACGGCGCGGAGACCAGCTCGCTGGTCATGCGCGGCAAGACCGGCACCATCCGCTACATCGAGGCCATCCACTCCTGGGACAGCCTCATGAAGTTCAGCGCCGTCAAGTACGATTAAAAAACGACAAAAGGCCGGGAGGGTTCGCCCCTTCCCGGCCTTTCGCCTTTCCGGCGGGCGCGCCCGCTACAAATCAGGATTTGTGAGCTTGGCGGCGATGATGGCCGCATCTTCGGGTCTGGCCTGGACTTCCAGGCTCTTGGACTCGCCATGGCAGGCGAAGCCCGTGCCGGTCATGTGCACATACCCGGCGGCAAGCACCTTGGTGTAGGGAATCTGCTCCCGCATCTCGCCGAAATCAATGCGCTTGGGAAAAATGATGGGCATTGGCGCGCCGGAAAAATCCTCAAACATGATGTACTTCATGACACCCTCCAGGGCAGTGGCCCGAGCCTCTTTCCCCTGTGTATCGCAGCCTGCGCGCAAGGGCAAGATGTCCAAGGCCCCCGGGCCGAAGGCCGAACGCCCAGCGCGCGGACAGGCAAAGGAACAGCGCTGATGGATCCGGCGAACATCGACTACCGCAAAATCGGCCTGTGGCAAACCGCCTTCCTGGGCGACGCGGTGCTCACCCTGCCCTTCATCCAGGTGCTCAAGGCCCGCTACCCCAAGGCCGAGATCCATCTTTTCGTGCGCGCCGGGCTGGAAGGCTTGTTCAGCGCCCAGCGCGAGCTGGCCAACGTGCGGCCCTTTGCCAAGCGCGGCGCGCAAAAGGGGCTCTTCGCCGCGCGGAACTTGGGCCGGCAGCTGGCGCTGGAGGGCTTCGACCTCTGGATTTCGCCGCACACCAGCCTGCGCAGCGCATACATGGCGAGGTGCGTGGGCGCGCCCGTGCGCATCGGCTTCAACGCGCCCTGGTACAACTGGCTGGCCTACACGCATCTGGTGGACCGCCGCTTCGACGAGCTGGAAGAGGTCGAGCGCCTGTTCCAATTGGGCGGGCCCCTGGGCATCTTTGCGGACAAGGCCCACCCGGCCCCGCTGCCGCGCCTGGACCTGCCGGCCGAGGCCAAGGACCGCGCGGAGCAGATCTTCTCCGGCCTGCCCGCCGGGCCGATTCTCGGCATACACCCCGGCTCCACCTGGCCCACCAAATGCTGGCCCAAGGAGCACTTCGCCGAGGTGGCGCGCCGCGCTCTGGCCGCCGGGGCCGTGGTGCTGCTCTTTGCCGGGCCGGGCGAGGAGGCCCTGGCCGCGCACATCGCCCAGACCGCGCAAGACGCGCCGACCACACAGGCCGCCACGGGGCGACTGGTGAACCTGGCGAACATGCTGACCATCCCGGCCCTGGCCGCCTGCCTTGGCCGGCTCGACGCCTGCCTGACCAACGACTCCGGCCCCATGCACCTGGCCTGGGCCCAGGGCGTGCCCCTGGCCGCCTGCTTCGGCCCCACTGTGCGCAAACTGGG
>Ga0209373_10005606_pt1 | contig 10170 bp, 8 predicted proteins | sample Higcelweek5metaG_FD_187173 | JGI IMG/M metagenome (GOLD analysis project Ga0209373, IMG submission 187173) | Freshwater pond sediment microbial communities from the University of Edinburgh, under environmental carbon perturbations - High... | ecosystem: Environmental > Aquatic > Freshwater >...
TCTGCGGACAGAATGCTCGTAAATAATGAAGAAGGAATTGTTCTTTTGCTGACACCGCCGTTCGGACGGGGCAAGAACCAGCCCGGCTATATCAGCGGATACAATCCGGGAATTCGTGAAAACGGAGGCCAGTACACGCATGCCGCGGTCTGGCTCGCCATGGCGTTTTGTGAAATTGGTGACGGTGAAGAGGCATACCGTCTGCTCAATATGTTGAACCCGATTCAGGCAACCGCTGATTTCCGCCTGGTCAACCGATATGAGAAGGAACCCTATGTTATGACAGCCGATGTGTCAGCGGGTTATCCGAATTCCGGAAAAGGTGGCTGGAGTTGGTATACAGGAGCGGCAGGGTGGGTTTACCGTGCGGTCGTCGGAAATTTCCTTGGATTCAAAAGAGAAGGGCAGTATCTTTCGATTACCCCCTGTGTTTCATCTGCTTTTGGCCGGTATCAGATCGAATACCGTTACGGATCCGCTTTGTATGAAATTACTGTTCTGAAAAGCCCCGATTTGGCACCCGGAGGCATAAGCATGTATCTGGATGGAGAGATGAAAAAAAGCAATCGCCTCAAAATGACAGACGACGGAAATGTCCATCATGTGGAGGTTCGTTTTGGAAATGGGCAATTAATTGGATAGTCTGTTTATCGCGGTCTTGTTAAATTATTAAAAAAAGGATATTGTAAAAATACATGCAAATTAAGGACGTCTAGTCAATAAAGTAAGTTCAACAGATCTAACGGAGCAGGAGGACGCCCGAAAATGAAGATTTGGGAGTTTTTGGACATCCCGGAAACCACAAAGGTTTTATTGATTCGTAAAGCTTATGTGGAGAAATTATGCACGATTAAGCCGGAGTATTTTTCGATCGACGGCTTCCTGCTCATGAGAGAAGCTTATCTCAAGGCGCTGGTGTATGCCAGAACCGGTGAGTTTTTTGACTACGAAATTCCGGAAGACGCCGCGCCGGTTATTGTATCCCAGGATGTTCTGTCATATGTAAATATGATTGACCGGGTCCGGAAACTGAAGCTGTCCAAAGAGAAAATGAAGCAGCTGCCGATCGCCGTTTTCGTAAGATACAATGATATCGTCCGATTCTTCATTTCCATGATGGCACTTCATGATGATTTCTATAGCCGAATCGAACTGGAAAACTGGAAAAATCTTTTTCAGGCAGAGCTGCTTGCCGATATTGAGGTTATCGAGTTTTTGAGGACGGATGTCCTTAAATCATGTGCGGCAAATCCCTTGCTCCCATATAGTGTCTGGATATATCTTGACCTTGTTTTTCATTGGAGCGACAACGTTCTTAAGCCAATGCAAGGCTGTGAAAAAGAATTAAAGATTCTTTCTGTCGAAACTGATCCGCGTTGGGACTTGAATTTCTCTTTTTTCAGGATGAACGAGATTCAATCGGCATACGAGACCGAAAATATTGCTCCTGTAGCCATCTGGGACACGGATTATTCGGCGGTGCTGAAAGCAAGAAGAGCCGTAATCAAGCACCCGAATTTTGAGCGTTATGCGGCTTTGCGAAGAAATGTGAGAAATGCAATTATCAGCGACGATTCCGAAGCTGCGGAAGCCAATTTTGAGATGGCAGTGAGCGTATTTGACGGAGATCCGGATCTATATGTGATTATGTTTGAATACCTGAAGGAAGCTACAGATCAAGCACTTCCTCGAATGAATAAAGATTTGCAACTGCTTGTCATTGACCGGCTGATTGAGTTTTATCCGGATAACTTTTCATTCCAGGTATGTCGCGCCGACATATACGCAACACAGTCACCTTCTGCGGCAATTCTGGAGTTTCAGAAGATTTCGGAGCGATTTCCGGATAGTTTTTGGGTGCTGTTCAGAACTGCAGAGGAATACATCAAAATCGGCGAGTATCCGGCAGCAAAGGTGATCATAAAGGGAATCGAAAAAAATGCTTCTTCCGTTCAGAACAGATTATCTTCCATTGGAGGTCGCTCCATTGCCGTTGGTGCTGCCAAAGAACAATACGATCTCAATGAGCAAGTATTGCAAGACATCATTTCGCTGAAGACAAAAATCAAGAAAAAGGACGCGACGCAGGAGAATATCAAAGTTAAGCTCCCGAAAGAAGAAAAGAAGAAAGACAAAACCGAAGATAAGCCAAAAGCGACGCGCGAAGAAAAGATCAAGGTCAAAAACGAAGCCAAAGAAAATAAAGAGATCAAGAAGAAAAAAGTTAAAGAAGTCAAAGTAGTAAAAATAAAGGAAAAGCCCAAGCGTAAAGAGGCTGAACCTGAAAGTGATCCGGACCTTGAAGATGACAATGCTGAAGTCTAGGCAAGTCCGTGTTGGAGCATTCGTTTATCATTGCAATTTTAGGTTTGATGTATTAACATAAAGGTATTTAATTCTGGGAAATGGATGGTGAGTGAATGGCTATTATTGATGTCATTAAATTTAACGGGTTGGCTTCCAGGGACTGGATTGTCTATAAGCACCCGACTGACAAATTAGTCAAGGGTTCTCAGCTTATTGTCGGTGAGGGTCAGAATGCCGTCTTTGTTAAGGGTGGTAAGATATGCGATTCTTTTACACCGGGAACTTATTCACTGAACGCATCTAATCTTCCGATCCTTCAGTCCGTGGTTAATATTCCTTTCGGAGGGAAGACCCCGTTTCCTGCTGAAATTTACTTCATCAATTTTACAACCAAGCTCGATCTGGCATGGGGAACATCCGACCCGATTCAATTAATTGACCCGAAATACCAGATTCGACTTAATATTCGTGCCTTTGGTCAGGCAGGGCTGAAAGTTCAGAACAGCCAGTTCCTGATTTCTGAACTGGTCGGGTCGCTTGCATCGGCAGATATCGTCAATTACACAAAGGTGATGGATTGGTTCAAAGGCATACTGATCAGCAAGGCAAAATCAGTAATTGCAAACGTGATCATCACTGAGAAAATTTCAGCGCTGGATATCTCAGCCAAGCTCGAGGAAATATCCGTGAAAGTGAGTGAGGTCATTGCTCCCGAATTCGGAAAATTCGGCTTTACCATGGTCAATTTCTTCATCAAATCCATCAACTTTCCACCGGAGGATTTTGAGGCAATAAATAAGATCCTCGAGGATAAGGCAGCATTTGAGCTGATGGGCGATTCCCGTTACACAACCATGCGGTCCTTTGATGTTTATGAAGGCGCAGCAACCAATCAGAACGGTGTTGCCGGAGCTTTTGCCGCAGGCGGGCTGGGGGTCGGTGCCGGAATGGCGATTGGCTCTTCGATCGGCGGCGGTTTAATGGCAATGCCTTCCACTGCCGGAGTGAATTGCGCATCGTGTAATGCATCCAACACTGCGGATGCAAAGTTCTGCAAATCTTGCGGCAAGCCGCTTTCCGATTCATCATCTAAAATGAGTTGCCCGTTCTGTCAAGCAATGATTCCCGCAGGATCGAAGTTCTGCAATGAGTGCGGGAAGAAAATCGAAACGAAGACATGTTCTTGCGGCAGCGAACTATCTCCAAACTCTAAATTCTGCAACAATTGCGGAAAGAAGGTGGAAGAAGCATGAAAAGCAAATCGTATCTAGGTCTGGCGGCGTCCTTGTTCCTGACCGTTTTTTTCATTGGCATTACGCTGTTTATGCTCTTGGCCGTTATAAAAATCGGAGATTTTGACGCATTCCCTGCAGTACTGACCTTTACAATTTTAAACCTGTTGATTTTTGCTATCGTCATCGGGCTGGGTAAGTATGTTGCTTCTACGATCGGAACGCCTTCGTACGCGGCCCTCTGCTTTCTAACGATACTTTATACCATCATCCAGTTTGCCGTTCTTGGCTTCAATTTCAAGACAGGCTCACTCAACGGGTACATTCTCGTTCACTTGATTCTTTTATTCGTGTACTCAGCTGCTGCAATACCCATTGCAATTATGGGCATCAAAAATAAAGAAGACAAAGAGGTTGAAAACAATGGCAAGTAATAATTGCCCTCAATGCGGAGCCCCGGCAACTACCGGCGCAACCAGCTGTAAGTACTGTGGAGAACCACTTGCTGTACCTGCAGCGCCTGTGAATGTTGTACCCGGAAACTATCAAGTGATGCAAAACGGGCAACCGGTCCAGGCAGGTTATGCGGTTCCGCAAATTGTCTATCAGAATAATCCGATCGATCCGAACTGGCCAATGAAAAGTAAAGTTGCCGCCGGAATTCTCGGTATTTTTCTGGGAGGCCTTGGAATTCATAAGTTTTACATGGGGAAACCCGGTTACGGCATATTGTATTTGTTTTTTTGTTGGACATATTTACCGGTTATCGCAGGGCTTATCGAAGGTATCATCTATCTGACGCAGTCTGATTATGACTTCCAGGTGAAAAATCACGTTCGAATCAGTTAATATTTTTGCTGCGACTGCAATGAGATAGCCCTGCCGGATTGATTCTGACAGGGCTTTTTGCTGCGCTGAAAGACTGACCAAGGCTTCCTGACAGATGATTATATTTATTTTCCTCCGACTTAAGGATCATTTAATAATTGAACCTGTATTGTATGGGTAGAAACCAAAATGCAGGATGTTTTTTAAGTAAGGGAGACGCACATGACATTCAATGTACTGAAAAACGATCTAAAGAGAAAGAAGTCCATTAATCTGATCTTGTTTCTCTTTATCATTCTAGCCTCAATGCTGATGACCGGCAGCGCTAATGTGCTTTATTCGACATCAACGGCAATCAGCCGGATGCTCGAAAAAGCAAATGTCCCGGATATGTCCGTCTATGCTTATGATGACCTGCATACGAACGAACAAATTGAAGCATGGGCAGAATCTTCGGATAAGGTGGAGTCAGTAAATAAAGAAAGTCTTCTGCTGATTATGTCGGATTCTTTTTACTTGGATGATGAAATCATTGTGAGCGACGATAATGTCACCACGGTTTTATTTACTGCTGTCCCCAAAGAAAATTCGCTGATTTTTGATCAAGACGATCAGTTGCTCACTCTCAAAAAAGGAGAAATTGCCATTCCGATGCGATTCCATAAAAATAATAATGTGAACATTGGTGACAAAATTTCGATTCTTGTTGAAGGTGAATTTACTGAATTTACAGTTATTGCCTATGAGAAAGATATCGTTTTCGGCTCCGATACCATGGGGATATCCCGGTTTGTTATATCAGCAGATGACTTTGCTATATATGCTCAAAAAGACACCCAGGAGCTCCTCAAAATTAATTTCTGGGCAGTTGAGTCGCCAAAAGGTGTAACTTATCGCGAGGTTGCGGGAGAGTTCGGGAGCAAAGCGATCAATGCACTCTTTTTTCTCGGGCAAAAAGACATTGACAGTACGTACCTTGTTTCAAAACTAGTCGCAATCATCATGATCGTGGTCAGCTTATGTCTTATCCTGATCTCCTTTCTGATTCTCCGATTTACGATTGTTTTTACAATACAGGAAGACTACCGCGAGATCGGGGTGATGAAGGCGATCGGTATCAAAAACGCAGTGATCCGCCGGCTTTATCTGGTGAAGTACTTTGCAATCTCGGTGATTGGTGGAGCCATCGGATTTTTTGTCAGCTTCCTTTACTCCGGAGTCATGCTTGAAGGTATATCTGATCTGTTCATTATGCAGACAAATCGTCTTGGAATGATTCTTGCGGTTCTGAGCTCAGTTCTGGTTGTGGTACTCAGCATTTTCTTTTGTTTTATCTGCACGAGAAAAATAAACAAGGTATCTGTGATCGACGCGATTCGGCAGGGAAACACGGGAGAGCGTTTTTCAAGAAGCAGAAAGATCAGGCTGTCCAAAATGCGCATGACCAAAACAGCGGACTTCCTTTCGCTCAGTGATCTTTTGAACGGATTCAGGAAGTTTGCAGTGCTTACAATCACTTTCATTCTAGGGACGCTTCTTGTAATTGTTCCGTTGAATGTAATTAATACCCTCAAAGATTCGGAAACGATACTCGGGCTATTCGGCCTGCCGCCATATGACGTGAATGTATGGACTGATGAAACCTACAACAGTTTCGTCTCCGGAGACCTTGATTCACTCGAAAAGGAGCTGGTCCGCATTGAGGCTCTGTTTGAAAAAGAGGGTTACCCGATTGATCTGCATATAGAAATAGCCAAGTCTGCAAATATGTATACGAATAACAGCAATGATAGTTTTAACGTCAGTGCGTGGCAAAGCCAAAATTACCCGGAAAACGATTTTAGGTATCTTGAGGGGTCGGCGCCGGCGCTGGAAAATGAAATTGCGGTTTCAACCAAAATGGCGGGCTATTTTGACATCTCAATCGGCGACTCGGTTTCATGCCGTATGCAGGACGAAACATACACGTTCATCGTTACGGCACTTTACCAGTCAATGATGGGCATGGGGTCTAACATACGTTTATCGGATGCTTTTCCGATGACTTCGGAATGGTACTCATCCTGTACGATAATGGGTCAATTTTTTGATAAGGCGACGAATATGGATAAGGCTGTTTCCGAGATGAAAACGGCTTACCCTGAATTGACCATCGGAACGGAGATGGATATGTACAATAACAATTTAGGCGGAAGCGTAAAGACAATTGACAGCATGAAAAACTTGATTGTCACCGTTGTTCTGGGCATCATATTTTTGATCACGTGTCTTATCGTTCGAATGCTGATCTCTAGGGAGATTTCCGAGATCGCGCTGCTGAAAAGCATTGGCTTCAGAAGCAATCAACTACGAAGATGGCAGATCGGCCGTATTGCAATCATTTTGATCTTATCGATTATTTTGGGCACTTTTCTAGCCGGAACACTCGGTGGGTTGCTGATCAACGCTGCTTTCAGCATCATGGGCGCGACTCAAGTTAATATAGTGATCGAACCGCTTCAGGTCTATCTCATATACCCTGCGGTACTTCTGGCGTCAACTATTCTGGCAGCCGCCATATCGATCGGTCTAATCAGGAAAACAAAGGTCTGGGAAATTAATAATCAGGAATAATACGCGGACTGAACAGCAAAACCATAAAGAATAAAATGGAGGAAACTAAAATGAGCGTTAACACACTAAAGGTCATCGATCTTTGCAAGACATACATCGTCAACAAAAGACAAAATCATGTACTGCGGAACGTCAATTTTTCGATGGCAAAGGGCGAGTTTGTATCGATTATGGGGCCGTCGGGATCAGGGAAATCGACTCTTCTGTACACCGTCAGCGGTATGGACCGTTCTACATCGGGCGACGTGATTTTCGAGGGGAAAAGCATCTGCAAACTTGACGACAACATGCTTTCTGATCTGCGCCTGAATGAGATGGGATTTGTTTTCCAGCAGATGCACATGCTTAGAAACTTGACCGTGTTTGATAACATCATACTGTCGGCATACAACTCGGCAGAAGGACGGACTGCATCGCAGCGAAAAGCGATAAACGAACGCGCCAAGAGGCTTATGCGCAAATTTGAGATTATGGATATTGCGGAAAACGACATTACGGAGGTGTCCGGAGGACAACTTCAGCGAGCCTGCATATGCCGGGCAATGATCAATGATCCCAAGATGATTTTTGCAGATGAACCGACCGGGTCGCTGAATTCGAAGGCGGCTGCGGAGGTCATGGACGAGTTCAACCGGATGAACCGTGAGGGCGCTACGATAATGCTGGTCACACACGATGTCAAAGTAGCAGCGCGTACCGAGAAAGCTCTATACATCGTTGACGGAAACATTCAAGGTGAACTGGAGCTCGGCAAGTACAGTGGGCACGAACAGGATAAGGACCGCGAAAAAATGCTCAGCAACTGGCTGATGGAGATGGGCTGGTAAGTGGCGCAGAGTGCTCCGTGACAGGCGCTTTTAGGAAAATTCTACAGTAACAAATATTGAGAAGCATCACGAAATAAGATACTATTAAGCAAAGGTATACTTGACACTAAAACCTGCCTCTGTTGCGTGACAGGACTTTATTGGCTGTTAAAGTTGCGCGGCAGAATTTGCCGGATAAGGGACAGATAATGGTTGACATACTGATCATCGAAGACAATGAAGAACTCGGCAATCTTCTTAGCGATTTTCTCGCCAAAGATGGATTTGCTGTTTTTCGCGCGTGCTCCGGAGAAGAAGGGCTTGCATATCTTCAGAACAATCCTGTTAAACTCCTGATTCTTGACATCATGCTCCCCGGAATCGATGGATTCGGGGTATGTAGCAGCGTGAGGCAAAGGGGAAACGTTCCGATTCTAATTGTCAGCGCCAAGTCCGGAAAAGACGATAAAATCAAAGGATTGTCGTTCGGTGCCGACGACTACATAGAGAAACCTTTTGACATCGACGTGCTGATTGCCAAGATCCATGCTATTCTGCGAAGAAATTACGAAATGACGAGGAAGGGCGAACTGCTATCAGACGGTGACCTTTCCGTCGATTCGGAAGCGGGCACGGCGTTTTTGAAGCAGGAGCCATTGTCTATGACCAATAAGGAATTTGTTTTGTTGACACTTTTCCTGCAAAACAAAGGGAAAGTGCTTAACAAGGAGTGGCTTTTTGATACGGTTTGGGGGGCAGATAGCTTCAGTGAGCCCTCAACGCTCACGGTGCACATCAATAAGCTCAGGGAAAAAATTGAGAAGGATCCGAAGAACCCGAAGCGCATCACAACCGTATGGGGAATAGGGTACAAGTATGAAGCGGCTCGATAGCATCATCATAGTATTTGTACTTGCGATGCTGGCGTTCTGGGGAGCGGCTAATTTCACGGCAATGAAGGTGCTTTCCGAGCGAAGCGGCAAAGAATATATGGTTGAAATCAACCGTATTTCGCAAGCACTTTCAGATCCGGGAGCTTTGGTGGATGAGGACGGAAAAAGCGTTGCGGAATACGATCTTTCACCTTATCACTATGTAAAGGAACTATCCTATTTGAACGCAAATGCTTCCCAGGTTGAAATCGATGCATTTTACAGCGGGTCGGATATACGTACCGGCATGAATTACCTTGTGAAGCCACTTTTTAACGACCGTGAAATCATCGGCTATGTCCGTTATGAGTATGGAACCAGCAGCCTTGCCGCGTACAGTTATGTATTTATCATCATTAACACATTATTTGCGGTCGTATGCATAGGAATCACGCTGTTTCTTTTCTATGTGCGCTCGAAAATTCTGCTTCCGTTCCGTGATGTACAGGAACTACCGTTCGAACTTTCGAAAGGGCGCCTCAAAAAGGGCATCAAGGAGAACAAGAGCCGGTTTTTCGGTCGTTTTGTCTGGGGGCTGGATATGCTCCGCGAATCGATTGTCACGCAAAAGAATAAGGAGCTTGCGCTCGAAAAAGACAAAAAGACCATGATCCTTTCCATATCTCATGGCATCAAGACGCCTCTTTCTGCCATAATGCTTTATTCAAAGGCGCTTTCTGACAATCTCTACGAGGATGAAGAGAAGCGCAAAGCAGCAGCGGTCAGTATCGGTGAAAATGCTCGTCAAATCGAGAGCCTCGTTGGCGAGATCGTCCACTCGCAGACAGAAGATCTGATTGATATTGAAGTGAGTGATGATGAGTTCTATCTGATGGATCTGATCGATGCGCTGAAAGTGGCATATCTTGAAAAAATGCAACTAATTCAAACCGAATTTGTCATTAATCATTTTTCGAATATCCTGCTTCGGGGCGACCTGCAAAGACTGCTGGATGTTTTTGAAAATTTGATCGAAAATGCTATCAAATACGGCGATGGAAAAAAAGTCACCCTCAATTTTCACAAGGAAGACAACTGCCTGCTGATTGCTGTCGAAAACACCGGCATTGCGATATCTCCGAACGAGAGCACCCATATTTTCGAGAGCTTCTGGCGCGGTTCCAATGCGCATGACAAACCCGGAAACGGTCTGGGTCTCTATATTTGCAAACATATTATGAAAAGGATGAACGGCGACATCTTCATTCGCAATATTTGCGGCGGAATGTGTTTTGTTGTGGTCATTCCGATTGCATGATGAAACGGATATAATGGAAACAAGATCAAGAAAACTACTGAGCGGGAGGAAAAACGTATGACAGAGATCACAAACAGTAAACTTAGACGATTCAATCTGATTATGGGATGTCTTCATCTGGTTCAAGGTGTTCTGATGCTTTTCCTTGCTACCACCGTAATCCAAAAGATTGCGGAATTTTCGCCCCAAATCAC
>Ga0209373_10005607_pt1 | contig 10168 bp, 7 predicted proteins | sample Higcelweek5metaG_FD_187173 | JGI IMG/M metagenome (GOLD analysis project Ga0209373, IMG submission 187173) | Freshwater pond sediment microbial communities from the University of Edinburgh, under environmental carbon perturbations - High... | ecosystem: Environmental > Aquatic > Freshwater >...
GCAATCCGATTTTTTTGCCGAGTTCTTCTGCAACTTCATAATATTTCTTATCCAAATCCTCACTTGAGCTGCAAAAAACGCAGATTGTTTTCTTCATATTCGCTTATTTTTGTAAAACTAAAGCTTATTCCTTACTGTTTTGCTGTACCAGATAAAGATTTATAAACAATTACTGTTTATTTCAGTGTCAGTCCACATTATTCTGTGTCAGCTTTAGACTAATTTTCAGCAATTATTTTAGATAAATTTGTTAGAACTGTGGTAGATGAAAATTTGCATACTTTAATACTAAGTTTCAATGGATAATTGAGATTTTTCTAACAAATTGACGGATAGCGAAATAGATGGTTGTGGTAAAATAAAAAATAGAAATAATGCTCATTATTGTCTGATAATGTATGGTTTATGACCACCAAAGAAAAAAAAGTAAAAAAAAATAAAAAAATGTTTTGTGAGAGAATAATTATTACTATTTTTAGGCAATGTTAGATGAGGCATAAAGTTGGATGTGAAGGCGTAATAAATGAATTGAATAATTATCTGATGTTCAGTGTATTGTATTCTGATTTTGTTATGTTTTCTTATGAAAAAGTTTGTTCGACAAGTTAAAATTTTTTAAAAAACAATAGAAAAAAGATTTTTTTCTGTGAAAAAAAAGTGAAAACTTGCCACGCTTTTTGTGACGATGGAAATTAAGTAGAATAATAAAGATATTATAAATGGTGAAAAGGTGTGAAGAAATATGGGGCAAATGCTTACAAATCATTAAGGATAATGTTCCAAAGAACAGCTTCCGTACATGGTTTGAGCCGATAATCCCATTGGATATTACTGAAAATGTTTTGACTATTCAGGTGCCAAGTACTTTTTTCTATGAATTTATAGAAGAGCAGTTCCTTGACTTATTGAAAAAGACATTACATAAGGTAATAGGTCCGGATGCAAAATTAGAGTACCATGTAGTAATGGAAAATAATTCTAATTCAGAAAAACCTTACACTCTTAAGATTCCTGCTAGAGATAAAACTCCACTTGTAAATCGACCGGTACAAATGCCGCTTGATTTTGAAGCCAACACTATTGTAAATCCTTTTGTAATCCCTGGAATCAAAAAAGTACATGTTGATCCACATTTAAATCCTGAATATACTTTTGATAATTTTGTTGAAGGTGAATGTAATCGCTTGGCTCGTTCTGCTGGTTATGCTGTAGCTCAGAATCCTGGGGGAACAGCATTCAATCCATTATTCGTTTATGGCGGTTCAGGACTTGGAAAAACTCACCTCGCTCAGGCAATAGGAATAGAAGTTAAAAGATTAATGCCTGAAAAAGTTGTTCTCTATGTTGATGCTAACAAATTCTTGACACAGTACATGGAGGCAACTCGCAACAACAATCGTAATGATTTCATTCATTTCTATCAAATGATTGATGTTTTGATTGTTGATGATGTTCAGTATTTTGCTAAAAAAGAAGGAACACAGGAAGTGTTCTTCCATATATTTAACCATCTCCATCAGCACAGCAAACAACTTGTTCTTACATCGGACAAACCGCCAGTTGAGCTTAACGGGATGGAACAGAGACTTTTATCAAGATTCAAATGGGGTTTGTCTGCAGACCTGCAGGAGCCTGATTTTGAGACAAGAATTAAAGTTCTGAAGAAGAAAACATACAAAGACGGCATCGTTATTAAAGAAGAAATTCTTGAGTATATTGCTTCACATATTACCAATAATGTCAGAGAACTCGAAGGCGCATTGGTTTCTTTACTTGCTCAGTCTACACTGAACAAAAAAGAGATTACAATGGAGCTTGCCAAGGACATGATTGACAAGCTGGTAAAAAGCACTCGCCGCGAAATTTCAATTGATTATATTCAGAAAGTTGTTTGCAATTATTTCTCAATGCCAGTTGATTTGCTTAGCTCAAAAACTCGCAAAAGAGAAATCGTTCAGGCCAGACAAATTGCAATGTTCTTTGCAAAGAGTATGACTAAAGCATCACTCGCTTCTATTGGAGCATCCATTGGTGGTAAAGATCATGCAACTGTACTTCATGCCTGCAAAACGGTAAACAACCTTATCGAAACTGATAAACGTTTTAAGGTTGATCTTGAAGAAATTGAAAAGAGACTTAAAATGTAAAACTTAATAACGGGGCTTCAAAAGCCCCTTATTTTTATCAATATGATTTGGTTAATCCTCAGTATCCTTTCTGCAACCGGCATTTATGTTACATTTAAGTTTGTGGATAAGACAAAAACTCCACTCTTAAATCCAATTGTTATTAATTATCTTATTGCTGCAATTGCTGGCTTTTGGCTTTATGGTAGCTTCCCTATAAAACTAATTATTGAATCAGATTGGATTTATATTGGATTAATTCAAGGAGTATTGCTAATTGTTTTATTCTTTATTGTTGGAAAATCATCCCGAACTGCTGGAATTTCAATTACGACAGTTTCTGCAAAAATGGCTGTTGTAATACCCATGGTATTTGCGATTTTGGCATTTAATGAGAATGCCGGAGTGCTTAAAATTGTCTGCATAATACTTGCTCTTACATCAGTTGTCCTGAGTGTTTATAAAAAACAAACAGCCAAGGCAAAGGGCGGATTTTGGACTGTATTTTTGCCAATTATATTGTTTTTTGGAATGGGTATAGAGAATTCAATTCTCATTTATGCCAAGGAGAAATTTATTGACGACTCAATATCGGCACTCTTTTCTGCAAGCTTATTTGCCGTAGCGTTAATTTCCGGATTAATTATCAGTGTTATTCAACCAAAAGTCTTTAAAGACTTCTTAAACCTAAAAACTTGGTTATTAGGAACAATTCTGGGGCTTTTTAATTATGGCTCAATTTATTTTATGTTGCGGACATTGAATTCGGGATTGTTTGCAAACTCTGTTACCTATGGTGTCGTTAATGTTGGAATAGTTTCTATAACTGTTCTTATTGGCACTTTTTTCTTTAAAGAGAAATTGACTAAGTTGAATATTGCTGGAGTAGTCCTTTCAGTAGTTACCTTTGCATTATTAACTCTGGTAGAAATGTAATGACAGTTGATTCTTTCCATACAATTAAAATAGCATCCGAAGGTTTTTTTTCGGATAAAGGCAGCAAATTTATTTCGTTTGCATTTCCAGTTAAATCAGAAGATGAAGTAAAAGAACATCTCCAAGCTCTTAAAAAGAAATATCATGATGCCAGACATCATGTTTATGGATTTATTATTGGTCCTAATCAGGAAACACATCGTGCAAGCGATGACGGAGAGCCTTCCAATAGCTCTGGAATGCCGGTTTTAGGACAAATTCGTTCGTTTGGACTTACAGATGTTCTGATTGTTGTTGTAAGATATTTCGGCGGTACAAAATTGGGTATACCAGGATTGATAAATGCGTATAGAACTGCAGCAAAAAGTGCTTTAGAGAATGCGGAAATTATTGAGGAGACAGTAAAAATCGAATTCGTTCTTGAGTTCGGATATGATGAAATGAACTTTGTTATGAAATGCCTTAAGGATTTTAATGCGGATATTAGAGCTCAGGATTTTAACGAAAACTGCCGTTTAGTTTTTGCAATTCGTTTATCTTTGTCGGATGAAATTCAGAATGCTTTAAGTCTTAATCACAAGGTTAAAAAACAATTGTTATAATGAAAAAGGCTATAATAAAACTTATACTGAAACTATGGAGATGGAAATATAATGAATTTCCAGAAGTAGAAAAAGCGGTTGTATTGATGGCTCCTCATACTAGTATGATTGATTTTGTCTGGGGAAAGCTTTATTTTGCATTGCATGATAATACTCCACAGATTTTAATTAAGAAGGAAGCGTTTTTTTGGCCTTTCGGCTATTTCCTTAAGAAAATGGGAGGTATCCCAGTGGATCGTGGAAAAAAAACAGGACTGACAGATAAAGCGATTTATTCATTTTCGAAAGCAAAAGGAAGATTTTATCTTGTGATTACACCTGAGGGAACAAGGAAAAAAACTAAAAACTGGAAAAAGGGATTTGTTAGAATTGCTAGAGCGTCAAATGTACCTGTTTTGATGGGGTTTTTGGACACTAATACTAGGACAATGGGAGTGAAGGGTTTTCTTGATATGACTGGTACTGATGAAGAGGTTATGGAAAGATTAAAAAAGCATTATGTGGGTTGTGAAGGCTTAAGAAAAAATAAATTTGAGACAGGTTATGAATAAACTTAAAGTTACAGTGATTCAATCAGATATTGTCTGGGAAAATCCTGAAGAAAATATTAAGCGTTTTAAGGATCAAATCTTGTCAAATCTGGGTTCCGATTTGTATATTTTGCCCGAAATGTTTAACACGGGCTTTACTGATAACACCACCGACTTTGCCGAAACTATTGAAGGAGATACAATTACAGCAATTAAGGCTATTTCGCAAGAATCATCAGCAGCTATTTGCGGTTCGTTGATTATTAAAGAGGGCGATAAAAATTATAATTCCTGCATTTTTGTGACACCAGATGGAGGTTTAAAAATTTACAACAAACGTCACCTATTTAGTTATGGAGGTGAGGCTGAGATGTTCAGCAAAGGGCAGGAGAGGGTTGTGGTTGAGTATATGGGTTGGCGTATAATTTTGCTTATTTGTTATGATTTAAGATTTCCAGTTTGGAGCAGAAATACTGACGATTATGACCTAATGATTTACGTTGCAAACTGGCCTTCATCGCGTCGTAACGTTCATGATATTCTTGTAAAAGCACGTGCAATCGAAAATCAAGCATATCTTGCAGCATGTAACAGAGTGGGAACAGATGGCAAAAGCATCGATTATAATGGAGGCAGTTGTTTAATAAATTTCAAAGGAGATGTTTTATGTCAGGCAACAGATGCAAAAATGCAACTTATTACTTCAATTTTAGATCTTGACGAACTAAGAGTATTTAGAAAAAGTTTCCCCGCACTTAATGACAGAGAAACTTTTATTATCATTTAATTTTAGTATTTGCTATTTCCAGAATCTTTTGGAGCTATCGGAAGAGTATATTTTAGCATTAGTTCATATGAGCCATCTTGGTAAGCAGCTATGTCAGAAGTGGCAAAATCGACAGCGAAGCCAAAATCAAATTCTTTGTACCTTAATCCAAGTAACGCAACGATGTCACCGGCTGTTCTGTATGATACGCCCAACCAGTAGTTTTGCTGATATATTGCTCTAACATTAAAGTCGAGTTGAGAAGGTGCTTTGAAAGTCGTTTTAACGAGTGCAGAGGGTTCAAGTTCAAATTCCGGATTTAGATCAAATTTGTATCCTCCCATTAGATTAAAGTGTCTTACCATCCTAGCCATGTGTACTTCCTCTCCGTTAATCTTGACAGGCAGGCCAATCATTTGATTAGCAGAAATTCCTGCAAAATAATTTTCATGATACAGATAAACTCCAAAATCAGATTCGGGTACAAATTTGGACTCTCTAGCAATACTTAGATTTGGATCAGCATCATCTAAAACTACTAGATTAGTATAATTTAACTGATATTGGAATGCTTGAAAAGATAGTCCAAAAGCCAGTTTAGCATCTGTAAAAACTTTGAGAATATAGGAGTAATTTGCCTGAATTCCAATTTTGCGTTCGGCACCAAATCTGTCAACAAAAAGTACACCACCAACACCCATGTTATAATTCTGAAAACAGTAATGAGCACTGATTGTTTGTGTAGATGGAGCATCTTCGAAACCAACCCATTGCTGTCGAACAGCGATTTGAATAGGCAGATTTTCTTCGCTACCAGTTACGCCAGGGTTAATAAGCATTCTGTTAAACATATATTGACTGTACATTGGTAGTTGTTGAGAAAAAACTGAACCAAAAGACAGTATTGCGAATATTACTAAAACGTATTTTTTCATGTCTGTAATTTATTAACGGATTAAACTTATTGTACCTTTATGCGTATCTTCACCATTCAGAGTGAGTATAAATACGTATGAGCCTGAAGGCAATTCATTGTCTTTTCGTTTACCATCCCATTGATTTGATGGGTCAGAATATTGATAGCCAGTGCCATCGAATGAATAAACTTCGTCTCCCCACCTAGTGAAAATTCTAATGCTGACACTATAATAAGCTTCAACACCTTGGATTTTCCATCTATCATTATATCCATCTCCATCGGGAGTGATGGCAGTTGGAACTTTTAAGTCGGCAATTGGGATTTCGAGCACTTTAATAACTGTCGTATCAGAGTCACCACACGTTCCAGAGATTGTATAAATAACTTCAAATTCGCCAATTCCAGATAATTCAGGGTCAAATGTTCCAGTTGCATCTATTCCAGTTCCAGACCAAATTCCACCCGTATTTGCTGCAATTAGGATAACTGGTTCAGCATTTTCATAAAGAGAGTCAACAGGTGTAATTGTAGCATCCATATTTGGATGAACAGTAATATAGGTTGTATCTGCGTCGCCGCAAAGTCCAGAATTAGTGTAAATTATTTGGTGAGTACCTTCACCTGCCGTTGAAGTGTTGAATTCTCCAGTTAAAGCGTCGACACCTATACCTTCCCAAGTTCCTCCATTTGTTGCTGCTGTCAAAGTTACAATCTCGTCACCCAAACAAACATCTGCTCCACTTGTAATTGTTGCGTCAAAATTAGGAAGAACATAAACAGTTATTTCATCTAAATCTCCACAAGCACCAGTGATTGTGTAGGATATAGTGTGTTCGCCAACTCCGGCAACTTCTGGGTCAAAAAATCCAGTTGAAGGATTTACTGCTGTTCCTGCCCAAGTTCCGCCAATTTGAGCTGCAGTAAATACTATCGGATCATCAGTTTCACAGAAAGGAGTAATAGGAGTTATTGTAGCATCGGCCGAAGGAGATACAGTTATTGTAATATCATCCGAACTTCCACAAGCTCCTGCATAAGAATAATTTATAACATGATTGCCAGCTCCAGCAGTTGCAGGGTCAAATGTTCCCGCATCAGCATCTGTTATGCCTGTGCCAGACCAAACCCCACCAACAGTTACGGCAGTTAGAGTTATTTGTTCATCGCCCGAGCACATAGGATCGACAGCCGTTATAGTTGCATCAAACAGTGACAACACCGAAATTATTGTTTCATCAATATCTCCACATTGACCTGCAATTAAGTAAGTTATTGTATGGTCTCCAATACCAGCAACTTCAGGATCGAAAAATCCAGTACCGGGATCAATAGCTGTACCGCTCCAAGTTCCGCCAGTTTGAGCTGCGATTATAAGAATAGGGTCATCGTCAATACAGAATGGCCCAGCATCTGTTATTGTTGCATCAGCTTTTGGCAGCACAGTTATAGTAATATTGTCAAAACTACCACAAAGATCTGTATTTTCGTATGTGATAACATGATCGCCAACACCAGAAACTTCAGGATCAAAAATTCCTGCATTTACGTCGGTAATTCCAGTTCCACTCCAAGTTCCACCTAGAGTTGCGGCCGATAGTGTTATTGGGTCATCACCAAAACACATAGCAGATACAGGGTCAATTGTTGCATCAAAAAGAGGGATTACTGTAATCGTAATCGCATCATCATCACCACATGATCCAGTAATAGTGTATGATATAACGTGTTCTCCAACTCCTGCAACTTCAGGATCAAAGAATCCAGTTGATGGATTTATTGCTGTTCCAGCCCATGTGCCGCCAATTTGTGCTGCAGTGATAACGATAGGATCTCCAGTTACACATAAAGTGCCCGGATTATCAATTGTCGCATCAGCAGATTGAGTGACATCAATTGTAATATTGTCTGAGCTTCCACATGTTCCTGTATTTTCGTAAGTAATAACGTGGTTGCCATCTCCAGCAATTGCAGGGTCAAAAGTTCCAGCAATCGGATCTGTAATACCAGTTCCTGACCATGTTCCACCTGCGTCAACAGCAGATAGCGTAATCGCTCCATCGCCTGTACACATTGGTGCTACAGGTGTTATTGTTGCATCGAATAACGGTAAAACAGTAATTGTAATCTGGTCTTCATCTGGACATACACCACTAATATTGTAAGTAATTAAATGATTACCAGCTCCAGCAGTTTCTGGGTCGAATAAACCAGTAGCAGGATGTATTGCTGTTCCAGTCCAACTTCCACCAAGTTCTGCCGCAAGAATTACAACTGGGTCGTCTGTTACACAGAAAGGTCCAGCTGGGGTAATGGTTGCATCAGGAGCAGGAATAACTGTTACAGTAACATTTTGACAAACCGTTACACCACAAGAATTTTCCCATCTACCATAATAAGTAGTTGTACTTTCGGGAGATTCAATTTCGAGTGGATTTCCAGCACCAATTGGAGTTCCGCCACATGATTCAGTAAACCAATAAACATCGGTACCGCTTCCACCAGTTAGAGAAAGATTTATTACTCCGTCATCATTTGAGCAGAAGTTGTTTATATCAGTTTCTGCTGAAACTGGAGGCTCAGGCAATTGCAAGACATTTACATTTACCGATTGGCAGATTGAGGTTCCACAAGAACTTTCGTATCTTCCGAAGTAAGTTGTGTTAACTAAAGGAGAAGCGATTACTAAAGGATTACCTGTTCCAACAGGAGTCCCACCACAAGTTTCGGAATACCATTCGACTACAGGTCCAGCACCACCGTTAAGTGTAAGAGTAATGTTTCCTGCATCATTAACACAAACAGAATTAATATCAACATCTGCAGTTAATGGATCTGCTGGAGCATTAATAGTATTTATTACAATAGATTGACAAGGAGTTTCGCCGCAGGAATTTTCCCATCTAACGAAATACTCGGTAGTAACAGCTGGAGATGCTATATTTAAAGGATTTCCAGTTCCAATTTCGGTATCACCACATGAGCCAGTGTACCAATGTAGGCTCGTTCCGCTACCGCCTACAACAGATAAATCTATTGTTCCAGGATCATCAACACATAAATTGTTTCCTGTTGTTAGAACGTTTGTCATAATTTCTGGCAATGGGAGTACAGTAACTGTTACTGTAGCACAGGCGCTATTTCCGCAACCATTTTCCCATCTTGCAAAATATGTAGTATTTACCGTTGGTGATTCAATAATCAAAGGATTTCCATTTCCAATTTCTGTTCCGCTACAAGCCGATTCGAACCATCTTAATATGTCACCAGAGCCACCGGTTACAGATAATTGAATATTACCTGCATCGTCGGCGCAGAATGAGGTATTGTCGGATTGTGCGCTTACTGGTGCTTCTGGTAATGGGTTTACTTTAACAGTAACATCTACACAAGTAGTGGTTCCGCAGGAATTTTCCCATCTAGCAAAATAAGTTGTTGTTACATCTGGAGACGGAATAATTAAAGGATTCCCTGTTCCAGCAGAAGATCCACCACAGGAACCAGTAAACCACTGAACTGTAGTTCCTGATCCTCCGATTACTGAAAGTTGAATATTTCCAGCATCATCGGCACAAAAATCGTCCATATCGGATTGAGCGCTAATAGGAGCTACAGGTGGGGCAACTACTGTTACTGTTGTGGTAATACAAGTTGATGATCCGCAAGTGTTTTCCCATCTTGCATAATATGTAGTATTTACTGATGGTGAGCTTATGTTTAATGGATTACCTATACCTATGTCATTTCCATCACAAGCATCATCAAACCAGCGAACTATTGTACCACTTCCACCTGCAACACTTAAATTAATATTTCCAGCATCATCATTACAGAAATTATTTCTATCGGACGAAGCAAATGCAGGTTCTATTGGCAATAGTCCAACATTAACAGTATAGTTTGCTGTGGCAGTTTGTGGTGTACAAGTGTTATTGCTCGTCACGGTTAAAGTTAATGTCACTGTATTACCGTTATCTCCGGCAGCAGGAGTGTATTCAGGTGTAAGAGTATTTGCTCCTGATGTAATTGAACCTACTCCATTTTCCGTCCATGATAATGTACCATTTGCAGAAGTTGCTCCACTTACAATTGCGGTTTCTGTACCACATATAGATTGTGTTCCACCAGCAGTTGCTGTCGGTAATGGATCCGAACCAACAGTAACACTAGCTTCAACAGCTGGAGAGCAAGTACCAGTAACTCTAGCATAATATGTACCTGGTCCCTGAACAGTAGTTAACCCAGTACCATAATTTGTTCCAGTTCCGCCAGCTCCTGACCACCAAGTAACA
>Ga0209373_10005609_pt1 | contig 10167 bp, 7 predicted proteins | sample Higcelweek5metaG_FD_187173 | JGI IMG/M metagenome (GOLD analysis project Ga0209373, IMG submission 187173) | Freshwater pond sediment microbial communities from the University of Edinburgh, under environmental carbon perturbations - High... | ecosystem: Environmental > Aquatic > Freshwater >...
ATGATTTCGTTCCCTTCGATTGGAAGTAACGAAGCTTCCTCGCTTTTTGATAAGAACGAAAACCCGCACGTAACGCCGGTTAATGTACCGCTTGTAAGAATCGATTTCTTTCTTTCCTGAGAATGCAACTGCGGCGTCTTCAGCAAATAATCGGATCCGGTGCGGTTTCCATTCAGTGTGAAAAAATCATGTGAATTTTCGGTTAAAGCAAGACTTTTTGATCCGGTATTTTGAAAATAATACTCGATAGAGAGCCTGTTTCGTTCGATCCAAATCTTTTTTTCGTTATACAATGCTCGACCTGCATATTCAAATGAAAGCGTTGAAAAAGAAACAGATTCTTCATCGAACTTCCACTCTACCTGAAACGGTTGCAAGCGGTATCTCTTTTGAAAATGATATGGTTCATCGTCCACTTTTTGCAGCAAACCAACTCCAAATTTCGGGAACCACTCCCCCGCAGCCGTTTCCTCGTATGCGTCTTGACAGTTGATCTCGCTGCATATTCCAGCGCCACAGCTTCCTGATACATCAGGATCGTCAGGTTCGTCGGCGCAAAAAAAATATTGACCGTCGAGCCATACTTGTTGGATATATCCCGTCCGATCGAAGCGCGTTCCATGATTTCTGTCTTCGCCCGGTTCACATAACTCTATGTGAAGGCGATCGTTTTTTAGATGAATCATTTTATTCCCCAAGATAATTTATAATATGAACCGAAAACGCCTATAACAATCCATCCGCAAGCGTTTTCCGCAAGCAGTCATGTGAGTCTAAATCTGTTTTCCCGGATCAATGCGTTCGTTTTCGCGAATATTTTTATTTGAATATTTTTTTGTAGGCTGTCGGATTCACGCCGACGATCCGTTTGAAGAGTTTGCTAAAATATCTTTGATCGCCATATCCAAGCGCATAGGCGACTTCGTTGACATTGACGTCGTTATTTTTCAGAATCGATTTTGCCATCAGAATTCGATATTCATTAACATACTCGGTAAAATTCTGACCCGTTTCTTTCTTAAATATATGTGAAAAATACACTGGGCTGAGGTTAACTTCTTTCGCAACGAGCTCAAGATTAACCGGTTTGGCATAGTGGTTCTCAACGTATTGAATCGCAAGCCGGACGGGCTTTGTGTTCTTTTTGTCAACCATGTCGGAAAGCTGTATGAAAAGCTTTGAAAACTGAAGGATGAAGTTGGTACGAAACTCATTGAATGTGCATGAAAGCACCACCGCCTGCTTAATTTCATCATGTATCTTTGCTATATCGCCGATAGATTCTATCAATTCGCTGTTGACTTCAAAAAAGTATTCAAGCATACCCATCGCACATTCTTTCAATTCTCTGCGGTTAAGCTCCGCGTCCGTCATTTGGAACAGCTCATCCGCACAGATTCTGAACTCCCGTACGTCCAACATTTCGCAGGTTTTTTTAAGCCTTTCATTCAAGGCGTTTATTTTTTTCTTTAGAATTTCAGGAAACTCGCCCTGATCCTCCCAGAATAAAACCTTACCAGCTCCGCGGGACATACGTGTCCATGCCGCATTGTGCGCGTCCTCTCGCGTTTTTTTGATCATGGAGATGTTGTCATATGTACCACCGACGCAAATGGATACGCCAAGATCACCAAATTCTTTTGTAACTTCTTTGGTCGCCTCAAGAAGCTTGGAAAAAGCACTTTTCACCTCGGGATTGTTTGCGGTGGGGAAATTCAGCAATGCCATGACTTCGTTGAACCGTCTACTAAATAGAATGTCGTTGCAATGCTTTCGAAGGTGATCATCAATCAGGTCTTTTATTTTGAGCTGCAGTTCAGGAAAAAGATCGAAGATGATTTTTGAGTCGTATAAATAATCGATTCTGACAAAAATAACGCAGAATTGGCCATTTTGAAAGAGCGTTCCATAGATTTTATTTATCTCTTCCAACGGTCTCCTGTTTTTATGAAATTCAGCAGTATTCATATTATCCACGAAAAGCTGGCGAATGGCTTCGCTGTGATCACGAGAAATGATATTGTCGAAATTGCTCCTGATTTTATTCGCGGTTCTGCCCAGTGAAGCATTCAGCTCATCTTCATTCACTGGTTTTAAAATGAAATCCTCAACGTCGAACTTCAGCGCTTTGTATACAAAATCAAACCGTTGCTGTCCGCAAATCACGATAAATTTACATTTGATCTTCTGCTGCCTGATCTGCTGAATGCTTTCGAAACTGTCAAACGTCGAAGAAACGCCGACCAAAATGATATCGGGTTGAAGCGCTTCTGTCATCGCCAGCAACTCGCCGTTGCTCTGCGCGCACCCTGCGATTTCAAGACCAATCGTTTGCAAATTAATTTTTTTGATCAGCATTTCGCATTCAAAGCAGGTTGCCTCGGCGATCAACAATTTTAGCTTCATCTCAAGCGCTCCTTCCTTTTACAGCGTATGTGAAACACTTTTCCGCAACTTTGAATTCGTCCCGATCGATATTCTGTCTTTCACTTCTTATTGAACCGTTCTTGAAACATCTCCAGCATCGCATCTGTTAAATATTTCTCTGTGCAACCGTCTTTCACAAGAGACGCGAAAAAAGCGAACGTTCGATTGTCATAACCCACTTTATCCGGCAGATATCCAATTCTCTCTGCAGTATGCGTAATAATAATCAAATTCTTTAGGGGCGATTTTTCTTTCAGTCGAAGCCCTATTTCCGCTACTAATTCGCCGTTCATACCAAGCATCGCTATGTCGTCGATCGTAACTAGCTTTAGCAAGAGTATAACATTTTCTGAACTTTCGATCGAGAAATCATCGGTTTCGGGTAACGACCCTTCTAAGTTTCTAACAATCTTCTGCCCCGGTAGCGGCACCGCGCGGTCTACCACCGAAATATGCATGGAATCTTTGAATCTGTCGATACCATTGAGTACTCGTATGGCATCGATCGCTTGCGTCTGAGCCATATGTTCGCAAAGCCCCCACGCCGCATACCCCGGATCAAAAAACATTTCTGCCGTCTTATTGTGGTTGTATCTTAGATACTGCGTAAAAAAGATCGGGTTCTGGTTTCCCGCAGCTCCGCTGGTCCAGAGAAATACGGCCCCATGTTCCTGATAGCGCTCTTCCAAATAAGCGCTTACCATGCCGGGAACATCTCCGGAGATCAGGAATTTCTCGTTCCGCTCGTCTTGTTTCATAAAACAAGCCGTACCGTGAACCGCATAATTAAGTAATGCGGCTATAATATTCCCCTCGTCGTCGATCAGTTTCAATATGGCAAGCGTTTTATCAGACGGGCCTTCAAAGTCGCGTCCCTGTCCCCACTCGCCATTTTCAAACCGCTGATCCCTGCAGACGTTAATGTAGCTTTTTCCAGTTCCAAATCCATAGTGCGCCTCTCGCATGTTGTTTAACGCTTTTCCAACGCATGAGATCGACTGATTAATGATAAAATCGCCGTATTTTAACGCCCAGGAAAGCTTCTCTTTCTCGTTTCCAACGTCTCTGTGTTCGTTTGCAAAGGTAGGCGCTTCATGCGTATGCGTAACCGAAAAACAAATCCACTCGGGTTGTAAGCTGTATGCATTTTGAAGAGCCGCTTTAATATCGTCGGTTCTGCTCATATCGCCCGAATCATATGTCAGCAACGCGAGTTTATGTTCGCCGTTATCTATGATCAATGCGCGCGCGTAAAGATCCTGATATACGCCCTCAAAAACTACCTGTGGAAACTGGCTGTACGCAGGCATCATATCCTTTGTAGGTGTGATACAAACTTTTGCCGCCCCTACGTTCAATTTAGACACTGAGCACCTCTTTTGCCGAATTGTTTTATTCTTGTTGTTTTGTTTTTGCATTTAAAATCTTTTCGAGATCTGATAAAACATGAAATAACACTCATCTTTTTCTATATCATATTCATTTTTTCGCCATAGAACAAGGTTGCTTAATGAAGAATATGTGTAATATTTCAATACTTCTCATGTTTTGCCACCTCATTTCTACGGTAATAAAAATATAAAGCGGCTGAGAGTCGGCGATAGCGCCACTTTCTCAGCCACTCGACTTTGGATTGTATATATGTTTTAATTCGCGTTAATGCGAAAGTTATCTTCAATGCTCGCGAATTTCTTTCGAAACGCCAGAACAATCACGATTGCAATGATCATGGGGAATATCATGACGCGCCACATCGTTACATAGCCAAACCATTCTATAACAGCTCCTGCTAAAAGCGGACCGATCAGATTGCCAAGATCATTTCCTATATAACTTGTGCTGCTGGCTGCCCCGCGGCGTTCTTTCGGTACGCACTTCATAGCGAGTGATTGAATGGCTGGCTGACAGGCTCCGAACCCGAATGCAAAAACGAATGCGGCAGTCAGGAATACTATAAGTGAATCTGCAAGACTAATGATCACAAAGGCCGCAGCGTTCATAATGATCGCAGGGATTATAACTTTTACGATGCCAAATCGATCCGAAAGCTTTCCGACCAGCGGCCTGGTGATCAGCATGGTAAGTGCATATACTGTAAAAAACAGGCCGATATTCGATTCTACACCTTGTTTGCTTGCGAAAATAATCAAAAATGATCCAATCACCGTAAACGCAACGTTGAGTAAAAGCAGAATTGTAGCAGGCAGAATTGCTTCTTTTGCAATAATGCTGTCCAGCGATATCTTAAACTTCTTTGTTTTAGTATAGGGATTTTTGATCTGCATCGCTATAATAGCAGCAAAAAACATAATGGCTGAGCCGATAATAAACGTAGTGTTATACCCAAACACATCGACCAACGCTAACCCTGCCGTAGGCCCAATTGCCTGGCAAACTACCTGCGCCAGCGAAAAGAAGCTGATGCCGGCACCAAATCGATTTGTTGGCAGCGCATCTGCAGCAAGCGCGAGGCAGCAGGTGGCAGAAAACGCCTGACCGGCGCCTTGGATCAGCCGAACGCCAATTAACATTGGAACCGATTTGGAAATTCCATATCCAAAGTATGCCAGTGCAAGGGTCAAAATGGCTCCCATAAGGATGTATTTTTTGTTATATGTGTCAATTGCTGGACCGGATATCACTTTAAATAGTAGTGCCGTAACGGTAAACATACTCATGATGACACCTACCATTGTGGCTGTGGCCCCCAACGAGTGCGCATAAACCGCGACCAGAGAGTTCATCATCTGCTGTCCCAGATTCATTACCATAGTCGCAATGAAAATACTGACAAATACGCGGTTCCAGATTTTCGTTGGTTCGTTTCCGGTATTTCGTTTTTCAGGTATTATATTTTCCACGACAGTTACCCCATAAATCGTTTATCTCATTATTAATATGTTAACACTGGTATAAAAGGATGTCGCTACGGTAAATTGAAGAATATGAGTACATAATCTGGGATCTTCAGCCCATTTCGCTTTTGTAGATTTTCCACGTCAACGCGATGGATTAGGCTGGAAAAAACATGCATACTGTTCCATATTTCTTTTCTTTTTCTACGCTGATTTGCTTTAATGCTTCATGAGTTCGAGTAATTTTAGGTCGTGATTGACTCGTATATCGATCTTTTTATCGAACAAAATCGTAGGAGTACGATCTGTATCTGCAGGTTGCCATGCGTCGTCTCCCTTTGCAGACGGGTTCCCGGACGATGCAAATGCAGTCCAGGCGGACGCCATGTAGTCTTGCAGAAACTCGCTCGTTTCAGGTATATATGCGGACTCAATATATGCGGCATTGTGAAAAATATACGGGATTTCCGAGCAATGCCACGCCGTTATGCCGCCATATACAGGCGACTCAAGCTTAAAAAGCCAAAGCCATGCTTTTGCGCCAATCTGCGCTCTTTGCCTTGCCAGTTGGATCATATTCATGCGTCGTTTGTCATCCATGAACAGTATATCCGCAAGCGTGTTCCCAGGGTATGCCTGTTGAAATTCTTTGATGATTTCATCGGCGTGATCTTTAAAGCTCGTAACAATATGCGCTTTGACCGTGGAGAGATCCCAGCAGTTTTTCCTTCCGTCCTGAAGCAATTTTAAGTGGCTGGACGTAGGCAGCCCATTGCTGACCCCTTCTCCAAAAGTACTGCCAAGCAACATCGGAATCATTACGGTCTCCGGCCGTTGAACATCGATAGGAGCCGAATTCAGCAAAAACGTGCCGTTAGCAACTGGCCCCCATTGATAGGATATGCCGGATTCCTGATATAACCCGGCCTGCGCAGCACGGGCAGCGTCATATAGCCGGTTGAAAGAGACGCTCTCAATTTCCGAAATACTGTCTTTCGTAATTCCCAGTTTTTCCGCAACCAGTTCGCCCATTCTTCGGGATGTCTGCTTTTCGCTCCATCCTTCGGCAGCGCTGCGCTGCTCAAAGTTGCAACTGCTGATCGCAACCTTATGATATAAGCCATCGGCCGCCGGCGCTTGCATCAGGGTAAGAATCTTGTCGCCGCCTCCGGACTGCCCGAACAGCGTAACATTCTCCCAATCCCCGCCGAAGTTCGCGATGTTGTCTCGAATCCAGCGCAGCGCGGCGATCAAGTCCCCGAATCCTGCAAATACAGAATCGTGATACGGTTCACCAAAAGATGAAAGATCAAGATATCCAGCAATATTTAATCGGTGGTTGAGTGTGACGACCACAACATCGCCAAAGCACGATAACTCTTCCCCGTCATAAGCGGCCTGTTCAACACCGGAGCCTACCATCCAGGATCCCCCATGGTTGGCGTCACCGTGTATCCAAACCAAGACGGGTTTCTTTGCAGAAGAAGCCAGCTCCTTTGTCCAGATATTGAGATATTGGCAGTTCTCGTTCTGCGGCAAATAATAATGCGGACAGAGATAGGCATCGTTTGTGATCGCAGACTCGAACTCAGGAGAAGCATACCCGTAGCAAAGCGCATCTTTTATTCCGCTCCAACTCGGAATTTCCGATGGCGTCTGAAAACGCTTCGCAACGGCGTATGGAATTCCCCGAAATTGAAAGACACCATTCTTTTTCAATCCCCGTAATTTTCCTTGCTTTGTTTGTACAACGGGAAATTCGCTCTCGATCTCGATTTGCATAGTTAACTTACTGCAAAGCATGCCAAACCCTCCTGTACGTGAAAATTAAGCTGGAATAGATGCGCCTTCTTCTTCCTGCTATTAGCATTTACCTATCGCGGATAAAAACAGATGGACTTATTGCCGTGTAAATCGCGATTACCGGCTGGCTATTTGCCGGTCAAGCCGGTGATGATTCCGAAAGCAGTACGCGGGTTCGCCATTTCCCGCTGAAAAAATAAGCCATGCAAATCGCCACCGGAAGCAATCGAGCCAGCGCCGTACCCCAAAAATAACTCGTGACGCCGGCATGGAATGTATATAGAAACAGCAGGCTAAATCCGATTCTGCATACGACCCCATCCAAAAATCCGACTAGGAGCCCAAGTTTAGCAAACCCTGTCCCCGTTACAAGCGCCTGAAACGCGCTCAGTATTGACGCCAGAAAAAATGAAATCGTCAAAATTCGCATATATGTTACGCCGATTTCGATGACCACCGGATCGTGACTGAATATCCGATAGAGCGGAACCGCTAATGTCAGCGACATAGTGATCGCCAACGATCCAATCACAGCATTGCTCATGAGATTGCTTAACACGATTTTTTTCACACGTTCGTGTTTTTTTGCGCCCATGTTCTGACCGATCATTGCCGCGGCAGCAGTTGCAAGCCCATTCATGATTACGTTTACGAAGCCCTGCAATCGAGTCCCGATTCCATTCGCGGCAGACGCCGCCATACCATACAGATTGACTTGCGAATTACACCAAAGCTGCGACAGCTGTATGAACGCGGTTTGCAACAAAAGTGGAATCCCCAGTATCAGAATAATCTTCAGATGTTGCCTGTATATGCGGTACTCAAGCCTGTTTTTCTGGAAGCCGAGTTTATCCTGATTTTTATACAAAAATCCGATAGCCGCAGCAAAGGAAGCAAACTCTGCAAAAACCGTGGCTATGCCCGTACCAACGATCCCCATTCGAAAAACAACTATAAGTAACAAACTCAAGGCTATTTTACTGATTGCCGCAATGATTGCAAAGAGCAACGGCATCCGGGATTCGCCAAGTGCTCGGAGCGCGGCACAAGCCGCATTAAACCCAAATACGAACGGAACCCCAACAGACAGGATTGTCATATAAACCACCGTCTGTGGAATGGCCTCTTGCGGACAATTAAGCAGTAATAACAGTTGTTTGCAGAAAACAATCAGTACAAAGCTGATTGCAATTGAACAAATCATCAAAAATGAAATTAATGTTCCAGCTGTTTCCTGAAGACGCCTGATGTCTTTTGAACCGACGATATGTGAAATATAGATTTGCCCAGCGGCGGACATTGTAATACCGACGGAAAGTAAAAAGTCGGTAAGCTGGCTGCCGGCGGAAACGCCAACAATGCCTTCGCTGCCCACAAATCTGCCAAGAAATGTCAGATCCACGATTGAATAAAGCTGCTGAACGATATTCGTCAGAATAATGGGAATTGCGAACCCCAGCAAGGTGCTGAATATTCCGCCTTCTGTTAAATCGTTCCCGATTTTTTGTTTTGCACGGGTTATCTCCAAGTATTTTTTGCCTTTCGATCTTGCCTGTAAAAATTTTATTCCTCTTTTTTCCGCTTGTCGAAAGAATACTTGTATACATATTCATGAATGTGTTCGCATATTCAATATTGCTGTCAACGAAAAATATGTAAGGAATTTGGTATGGCCATAAATCTACACGGAATAGGGTTCCCGTTTTGAGTGGCTTGAAATCGCTCAGCCACAACAAGCGCTTGTCGATTTGCACAAACCTAGACAGAGTACACAATCAAAAGAAAAACCCGGCTTAAACGATTAACCGGGTTTAGTCTGCCAATGGATCAAGCCCGTATTTCTTTGGGGTTATTGTTTGTTTTGGAACAAATCGAATAGATCTTCGCGCGACTCCTGATAGCGCATTGCTATCTTTTTGACTTCTGCGTCGGCTTCCTGCTTCTGATAAGTCACATTTCGCCAAATAACCAGATACGCGGAAAGCATCGCAGCGCAAAGCGCATAACCCGTACAAAGTAGCGCTTCCCACCAAGACCATGCATCCGTTTGAGTGGAGAGAAAAACTACATCCGTGAAAAACGCGAGAGCAAACAAAATCATGCCTAGAGTAGCGCCACACATGATTCGCCTGTTAACGCTTCTATATTCCCAGGCCCTCATTTGCGCGGACGAAGTTAACAAAAGAATCACGCCCATCCAGACATAGCCGATTGCAAACAGGCAGAGTGAGGCTGGAATCATCACATAGGAGCGATTACTTGGCACGCTTCGGGATAAAATCAACAGGTAAAGGGCCGAAAGCAGAACTGCAAGAGATGTAAACGCCATTTTCAAACGTGTATAAGAACGTTTGCCAAGATCAAGAGAGAAAATCTCCCCGCTATATACATACCGCACCCGATACCCCTTTTTATTGTTGCAGGGTACGCGGGTAGGTACATAATCTATAAAATTACGCTGGAAAATTTTACCCAAAATCTTCCTTTCTCCATTTTCAGATTCGTCCAGCACATTGTTCGGTGCCGCAGATTTTCTCTGATTTTTGCTGTTGCATTTACAATTGGTTGATCTCGCGCGCTTTACAGCAGGACACGTAATGATTCGGCAGGAGTTCTACCAATTCCTGCGCTTTCTTGCAGTTTTCATCTGCGTAAACGCATCTTGCCGCAAAGCGGCATCCGGGTTCCGGATTTATCGGAGAAGAAATTTCACCCTTCAATAAGATCCGCTGCTTTTTGTGATGTATATTTGTTGACGGTATCGCCGAAAGAAGCGCCCTCGTGTACGGATGGAGCGGCTTCTCGAATAGCTCTTTTGACGGACTTGTTTCCACAAGTTGTCCTAGATACATAACGCAGATATCGTTGGAAATATGCCGAACCACCGAGAGATTGTGGGTAACGAACATAAACGTCAGCTTCTTTTTCTCCTGAAGATCCATCAAAAGATTTAAAATCTGTGCTTGAATCGATACATCCAGTGCGGATACCGGTTCGTCGCACATAACGAATTTAGGATTGAGTGCGAGCGCTCTGGCGATGCCGACGCGCTGCCGCCTTCCGCCGTCAAGCTCATGCGGAT
>Ga0209373_10005610_pt1 | contig 10164 bp, 8 predicted proteins | sample Higcelweek5metaG_FD_187173 | JGI IMG/M metagenome (GOLD analysis project Ga0209373, IMG submission 187173) | Freshwater pond sediment microbial communities from the University of Edinburgh, under environmental carbon perturbations - High... | ecosystem: Environmental > Aquatic > Freshwater >...
CGTGCATCGCACCGCGAGTGCAAAAACACGCGCCACCGCGACTCTGCGCCAACTGCACATACCGCCGAACGTTAGCCTTAATGAGAAACGAGACTGCACTAAATAAGATTTCATGAAAATATCTGCCCATTTAATAGGAAATGTTATCTAATAAGCTAACCAAACAAATGTTAATGCTATGAGAAAAATCTTAATCTACTTTTCATTAGTGCTTTTTATCAATTCTTGTGGCAATAATGATATTTCTACTCCCCAAAAAAAAGAATTGAAATGTGATAAAATAATCTTGAACGAAATTATTTCGCCAGATTTTCTAACTAGAATTGATAATAAACTTATTATTTCCAGTAGTCAGTCTGATTCTATGTTATATGTTTATTCACTACCAGATTTAAAATATTTGAATCGTACCGGAAAGAAAGGTAGGGGCCCTGAGGAGATTCCCTTATTTCCGATGTTTTGTGAATCAATGAATAAGACACTTTATGTCTGGGGATATGGGAAGAGGACAATCTCTAAATTTGATGTAAATCAGAACGGAGAGTTGAAAGTAAATGATACAATAAATTTACCAATGTATGAAGCGTTTAATAACATGCATATTTTCAACGATTCGTTGTTCATTTACTATCTGCCTGACGACTTAAGGATAGTTAAGTTTGACCTGAAGAATAAAAGATATTTAGATATTATTCAACTGAAAAAAGATAATCATAATGAATCATTTTATTATAGTAACAGAGGAATTATTGCAGCAAACGATTCTTTTGTAGTATTTGCGTATTTGTTTAAGAAAGAGATCAATATCTATAGACTGAATGATTTCAAGTTGCATAAAGTAATTAAAGGAGATTATGAGTATAAAAAGCCCATCGTTGGGAGTTCAGACAATCCGAAATATTATACACAAATAGTCGCTGGTGAAAATTTCTTTTATGCTTTATGTAAGAATGACAAAAGTATGGAGGTATATGATTACGATGGGACTTTTATAAATGAATTTACTTTTGATATAACCCCGTCGTTATTTGCAGTTGACGAGAATAATATGACGATCTATGGATTTGCGAATGATAACAAATATGAACCATATTTATTGAGAATTAGATTCTAAAATATATTGAACTGGAACTGCATCATTTAAATAAAATCACTAAGGCTAACAGGTCGGTATATGTCATTGGCTTTCCGTGGCGCGACAATTGGGTAACTAAAGAAGAAGGTTTTGTGGTTGGCGCCACGGCCCGCCCCAGCTCCCGCCGGGGACTCCCTCCTGGTGTCACGGTTTTTGCCAACGCGAGAATAAAGTAATAACAATCATAACCTTGCATCGCACCACGAGTGCAAAAACACGCGCCACCGCGACTCTGCGCCAACGCCACATACCGCCGAACGTTGGCGGTAATATCCAAACACTACAAAACATGAGTAAAAGTCTCACCTATTTAATACTTGTCGTATTAATAACAGCCTGTAAACCAAAGGCTAATCAGCTCTGTTTTGATGAATATCTACAAAATAGTGTACATTGCGATAGTCTAGGATTTCCATTGAACGTAAACCCTTTCTATTTGCCCCTTGAAAGATATATAGATAGTTTTCATTTGGTAATTCAAACCGATTCTAAAGAGATTAACCCATATCCATTCAGCAAAGAAGAATTCAGTAAAGGTTACAATGTCCCATTAGAACAATTAAAGGACTCATTCTATACTTTTATTGACACTTCTGGTCTGATTAGTTGGTCGCAGTACTTATACAAAATGGATGAACCAATTCTATATAATACCTATCTAAATAAAGATATTTACAGACTAACATGGCTAAGATCTTTTCATCCAGCAGTAGTTATTAGTCTTGTTAAAGAATCTGAGGAAATTTATCTTATAACAAAAATAGCAAGTGAACAACTTCATCACTATTTCTATAATAGATATAACATTGACATAGAGAATGTTAGTCTAGACATAGCAGATAAATTCGGTGTTTTTGACACAACTAGGATAAATATAGACCAATACAACGAATTTATAAAACTACTTAATCGGACGAACATAAATTGTATGTCCCCATTGGGTATTTGTCACCCCATTCAAGATGGGTCTACATGGACTTTTGAATCTCATCTTTCGAATGGTTATCATTATGTAAAAAGAAACTCCGACACTAACGAAAGAGTAAGAATCGTTGGTGATTTTTTAATCAATCTGGGGCCAGCAAAGACTGAGGAAAAGTATTGATACTACCGCCAACAGGTCGGTATATGTCATTGCCTCTCCGTACCGCGAGAACTTTCTGGCTGAAGAGGAACGTTAAGTGGCCGGCGGTACGGCCTGCCCCGGCTCCCGCCGGGGACCCCCTCCTGGTGTCACGGTTTTTGCCAACGCGAGAATAAACTACTAACCGCATAACCCTGCTGCGCACCACGAGTGCAAAAACACGCGCCACCGCGACTCTGAGGCAACGCCACATACCGCCGAACGTTAGCAAGCATTTTTGAACAATCCTACATAATAAAACATTGATTAAAGCTATTATTATGTTCAATAAACTTAAATACCAAAACACGACAGCCTTATTGTCTATCATCTCTTTTCTAATCTCGGTAGGGACCGAGAGCATTCATGCCCAAGGAGAAGTTAAACCATCCTTTACGCAAATAGAGTATATGTTGTACGATCTGAATTCTCCTAGAACCTCAGTTGAGAATCAGCCTATAGTTCAGGCATATATTCGAATTAATCAAAATGGAGAGATGTACATTATCCACAATGTTAGAGGCAGAAAATACTATTCGTTTCAACTGAATGATGAAGAAATTAAAGCACTTAATAAAGTCTTTAATGAAGAAGCAAAACTTAAAAGATTTGTGCTAAAGAAGAAACAAGATAAGAATGTGTTTTATGCTGGTTATTACTATTTTCTAAAATATGAAGATTCAAAAAATCAAACCCAGCATTTATCCTTTATTGGTGGACAACTGACAGAAGAACTGAATACCTTATTAGAAAGGATTTTCATGATCAGTAATCCATATAGTAATAAGAATTTAAAAGCTGTGGATAAATTTGAAATTGATGAGAAACTGATAAGTGAAGCATATTCAGGTCACTTAAAGAATAAGAATTTACCTCCAATTGTATTGCCTCCACCTCCGGCAAAATAAACGCTTGCTAACAGGTCGGTATATGTCATTGGCGCTCCGCACCGCGAGAATTTTCTGGCTATAGAGGACCGTTGAGTGGTCGGCGGTGCGGCCTGCCCCGGCTCCCGCCGGGGACCCCCTCCTGGTGTCACGGTTTTTGCCAACGCGAGAATAAAGTAATAACCGCATAACACTGCACCGCATCACGAGTGCAAAAACACGCGCCACCGCGACTCTGCGCCAACGCCACATACCGCCGAACGTTAGGTTTAAGGCTAAAATATTCACGAAGAAAAATAATACTGCAAAAGCAAGAGTTTGCCAGTGCTTCGCACTGTCAAACACATGCTTTTAATGGTTTTCAGGTTGTTACTTCTCAGCAAAAAGTACAAGTAATGCTCCCACTATTAAAAAGATTAAAAAACAGTCATTACTCTGACAATCAAGCAGGGGTATAATCCGAATTCAAACAAAATCGTATACTTCCACATCAAGATGAATTCAATGAAAAAAACAAGTTTTATGAAACTTCTATATCTCATTGCAATCGTTTTAATCACACGACCAGTCAGTTCTCAAACAACAAGTGAAAAAACTGTTCATAGCCCATACATAAACCAGATAGGCCTGCAACTTAATCCTTACCTTGATGAAAACCTCTTTCAGGGATTTTTGGCGGAGATAGTCTTTGGTATAAGATACGCCTACCACGTAACACCACATTTATCTGTTGGGCCGGAGGTAAATGGTTTTGCTCCAATCCATCTCCAGTCTGGAAACGACCTGAATTTTTTTAGATTAGGAGTTGGAGCCTTTGCCCGGTATTCCTTTTTCACAGACAGCAGAGTCAGAGTTTTTGCAGAAATTTTACCATACTATTCTTACAGGTACTGGGAGGAGAGCCAATGGCTTCCGGAAATAAGGGAAAGCAGATTTGGCATTTGTCTGAGCCCTGGCGTTTCACTTTATTCCAAATCCCGAAAGTTCAGCGTCGATCTTTATATGAAATTCTCCAATATCGATTTCGTCAATAGTAAGAATTTTGTGTTCTCTTATAAAGTGAATTATCACTTTTAATGAAAAGGCCTTCAAAAATACTTCCATTTTCAGTTTTGCTGATCAGTTGCACATTCTGCACCAGAATCGTTGATATAGATATTCCTCCTCATGAACCCAAACTTGTTGTCAACAGCCTCTTCACTGACGGACAAAGGATCAGGGTTCATCTAGGTAAAACAGTGTCAGCATTCGAATATTCAACACCAACTGTGCAGAATGGATTGGTCAGGCTTTTCTGCAATGATGAAGAGATTGACACTCTCATCATCAATAATGACTACTACTATTCCAGTATAAATGCAGAACAAGGAGAAAAATACTCTGTGATAATTAATGTACCCGAATTGGAGAGTGTATCATCAGAGGACATCATTCCGGAAAAAACCCTGATTGAATCCTATGAACACAGGGATTCAATTATGATGGATGATAACAATTACCCGGTTATGCAATTTGAGATGAGTTTCACAGATAAGCCAGGACCGAGCTTTTATGAGCTTTCCATTATAGCTCAATATTATGTTGCTGGTTTCGAAAACCGCCATCCTGTTTGGTTTAAGAATATTTCGGATCCCGTACTAGTTTCAACCGGTCTGCTTGATTATCATCCTGAATCACTTGTATTCACTGATGAGCTCTTTGAGGGTAAAGAAACTAAGATCAAAGCCAACTATTCAATACAAACAGGGGAAATTCCGCTTATCGATGGAGGACCTGATTATAGTTATCTTTTATTCGTTTCTCTTCGATCAATATCCGAGTCATATTACAATTATATCAGGAAGCAGATAATCTACCGGTACAATCTGGAATCCAATATTTTTACCGGACTGCCGGATCCTGTACATATGTATTCCAACATTAACGGAGGTTACGGCATATTTGCCGGTTATTCGTCTGATAACAAAACGATCAATGTTGTGATCAGATGAGAAGATCCTGCCTCATATTAGTTATGTTTTTGTTTGCCTTGGTCCTGAGCTATGGCCAACAGGTGACCATCAGCGGATACATCTCCGATGCTCAGACAGGAGAAAAACTGATCGGAGCAACTGTTGTTTGCATTGATGACGGCTCATATGCAATAACAAATGGTTACGGTTACTATGCTATGAAGCGCAGCCCGATTAAAGACACAATACATCTCCAGGCATCATTTGTGGGTTACGTACAGGATACTACAAAGGTTTTTCCAGACACAAACCTGAAAATTGATTTTGAACTCAGATCGGATATTGTAATTGAGGAAGTCACGGTTAAGGCTCCACGTCCCCTCGCATACGAACGGAAAAAAGAGATGAGCACTATTTCGGTTCCCCTTTCGAAAATCACGATACTGCCAGCCCTGGGAGGTGAATCTGATATACTCAAGTCGCTTCAGTTAATGCCCGGCATACAGTCAGGGAATGAGGCCTCAAGCGGCCTGTACGTCAGGGGTGGCAGTCCTGACCAGAACCTGATGATTATAGATGATGTCCCGGTTTACTATGTCAACCATCTTGGAGGATTTGTCTCAACATTCAACTCAGATGCCATAAACAGCATGAAACTGATAAAAGGAGGCTTCCCGGCAAGGTATGGAAGCCGCTTATCATCTGTTCTTGATATCAGAATGAAAGAGGGGAACATGAAAGAACAGCACGGTGACCTCATGATAGGCATGATTGCTTCGAAATTCATGATTGAAGGACCGATAAAGACGGATACAACATCATATCTTATATCTGTCCGGAGGCTTATGTATGATCTAATAACCAGGCCACTCACCTATTTCTCAAGCAGTGGTGCATCTGTTGGCTATACTTTCTATGATTTCAATGCAAAACTGAATCATAGATTTACCCCTGATGACCGAATCTATCTCAGCATCTATTCAGGTGATGATAAAATAACGACGAAGAACAAGACCGGAGGTGATGTAAACAAAATGGCACTACAGTGGGGAAATATTCTTGGGTCATTCAGATGGAACCATATTTATGGAAACAGGTTATTCAGCAACACGACCTTCTATTCAACAAGGTATCGTCTGGACAATGAGTTTAACTACATAATGAAGGCTGATGACCTTAAAGAAGAATCGTCATACAGATATTTTTCAGGAATTGTCGATGTGGCCGCAAAGATAGATTTTGACTATTATGTCAATCGGTTCTACTCGGTTAAATACGGGGGAACGGGAATCTGGCATTTTTTTAATCCCAATACAGTGACGTTCCAGACCATCGGCGGCTCAGAAGAAACCGGGCAGAGGATGGGAAGCCGGAAGCAGAAAGGATTTGAAACCGGCGCCTACATTGAAAATGAGATTTCCATTGGTGAAAGGTTCTTTACTGATATAGGATTCAGGTTTTCCAACTACCTGACATCTGGCAGAAATTATTCATCGGCAGAACCAAGGGTGCTTGCCAGCCTTAAACTTGGAAGCAGCACGTTCGTGAAGGCTTCGTTTTCAACCATGAATCAGTATGTTCACCTGCTAACAGGATCAGGACCTACTATGCAAAATGATATCTGGGTTCCGGTAACGGACCAGATTGCGCCGTCAAAATCAAGGCAGTACGCTGTTGGGATTGAAAGAACGTTCGGCAAAGGTATATTTGATGCAAGCCTGGAAGGGTATTATAAAACTATGAATAACCTGATTGCCTATAAGGAAGGCGTATCTCTTTTAGCCTCATCGATTGACTGGCAATCGCAGGTTGAGACAAACGGAACAGGCAAGTCATTTGGAGCAGAGTTCCTCTTGCAGAAAAAAACAGGGCCTGTGACAGGTTGGATTGCCTATACTTATTCAAGGACAACACGCCGGTTTGAAAATATAAATTCAGGAAAAGAATATCCGTTTAAGTATGACAGGAACCACGATTTAAGTATTGTGTATCTCCACAAGATAAAAAGCAATATTCAGTTGTCAGCCACATGGGTTTATGGTACCGGCAATCCATTTACCCTGGCTACAGGAAGATACAGGATGATTACCAGTCCCGATGACAATCTTAACACACAGGGTAGTTACGAAAATTATGGTCTGATCTACGGAGATCTCAATTCCTACAGGATGAGGGCATATCATAAACTTGACGTGGGAATTAATTTCTACAAGGAGGTCAGGTGGGGCGAGCGCACTTTGAGTTTTAACATTTACAATCTTTATAACCGGCAAAACCCGTATTATTATTTTCTTGACAGGACAGTCCAGTATGATTCCGGTCATCATGAAATCCCAGGCACTGCAAAGTATTCGTTGAAGCAGCAGAGTTACTTCCCGATTATCCCCTCAATAAGTTACAGTATAAAGTTTTAATTCAGCTTCCGTATTGCTTAAGAGGTTAAGATCGTTTTGTCAATATTGGCTTTCAGGCACATCACGCATGGGCAGGTTCTCTGCAAGAAAACATAGTGATGCATATGCGTGAAGAGCCTCCAGCGAGTTGTAATGAACGGCGGTTAATTGTCTAGCTGAAAGATTTAAGGTAAAAAAGCCCTAAACCTAACAGGTCGGTATATGTCATTGGCGCTCCGCACCGCGAGAATCTTCTGGCCAAAGAGGATCGTTAAGTGGTCGGCGGTGCGGCCTGCCCCGGCTCCCGCCGGGGACTCCCTCCTGGTGTCACGGTTTTTGCCAACGCGAGAATAAAGTAATAACAGCATAATCCTGCACCGCACCACGACTGCAAAAACGCGTGCCGCCGCGACTCTGCGCCAACAACACATACCGCCGAACGTTAGGCACAAGCATATGCAACTATGAAAATTAACTGGCAAAAAATAATATCTACATCAATTTTTATTTTGGCTCCCCTCCTAGTAAGTGTAAAATATCTAGCATTATGGATTGGAGGAGGAATTGCAGTTTATTCATTCATTTTTGTTATCGTAGTCCTCTGTCTATTGGTACTAGCTCTCTTGAGTCAAATAGTTTTAATAATCACAACGAGACTTTTTGGATTGAAGAATCTCCTCCCCATAATAATAACCATTCTTTGTCTCTGGATCACGTTAAGTAATCCTTTGGAGTGGCAAATTGAAAAAACGAAAAGCCCAGTTATCATATATGGTTACTGTGAACATACTGTAACAACCGTTTCACTTAAGCTTCGTGAAAACAGTACTTGTGAATATAATGCAGGTGCATTCTTAAAGAATGAGATTTATAAGGGAACATATATTATTAAGAATGATTCGGTTATCTTAGATTTTAAAGGTCTCAATCCAGATAATGTTGCCGATACCCTCATATATAATGAGAAATTCCTAACTGAAATTGGGGATACAACAAGACATAGACATCATTTTATAATAACTACCAACAAAATAAAATAAATGCCAGTGCCTAACAGGTCGGTATATGCAATTGGCTTTCCGCACCGCGAGAAACTTCTAACTAAAGAGGATAGTTAAGTGGTCAGCGGTGCGGCCCGCCCCGGCTCCCGCCGGGGACTCCCTCTTGGTGTCACGGTTTTTGCCAACGCGAGAAAAAACTAATAACCGCATGATCCTACACCGCACCACGAGTGCAAAAACACGCGCCACCGCGACTCTGCGCCAACTGCACATACCGCCGAACGTTAGGTACAATAGCAGCCATATGATATTTAAAGGGTTGGGTGCTCTAATGACTAAATTGGGGGGCCAACATTTTCTCTCGCTTCGAAGAGTCTCGCCAACCCGCCGTAACCTGGCTGGTTAGGTACTAAGAAAACATTAAGAACCATTCTAGCACGACTCGCGAATCACCCCAACTCAGCTTCACTCCTCCGCTTCAACGGATGTGTAGCGGTTAGGTGAGTAGATTATGGAGCATGTTCAACCGTACTCAAGTGAGATCTTTTCTGTTTCAAATCAACTTGAAAACCGCTACAGTACCTAACAAGTCGGTATATGCCATTGCCGCTCCGTACCGCGAGAATCTTCTGGCTAAAGATGACCGCTGGGTGGACGGCGGTTCGGCCCGCCCCGGCTCCCGCCGGGGACCCCCCGCTGGTGTCATGGTTTTTGCATTCTCTCCTATCCGCCAGCGACTCAGATGATAAGTGCTCTAATGTTTGATCCTGCTCGCCGCGCCAGGCTACATCTTGTGTCAAAATGAATAATTTGAGCCTTTTACTTTATGCAAAAACTCATGCCACCGCGACTCCGCGGCAACGTCACATACCGCTGAACGTTATGGGCCATTAAAAAATCGACAAATGAATAAACTGACTTTAATCTTTATAATGATTTCGACTTGTGCATTTGGGCAAAAATCAAATCTCTATCGTGATGACGGAAAACTGATAGCTGATACAACATTTCAAATTAATGGAGATTCATATAAAAATATTATGACTCTAGAGAAGGTTTTATTGCCCAGAATGTTTAATGAGATAAAATATCCTGAGATTGCTAGGGAAAACGGGACAGAAGGCATGATAATAACTCAGCTTTTCATAGATAATAAAGACTTTTATTACAAAATTGTAAAATCTGACAATGACTTTTTAAAAAAATCTGTAGTTGATTATTTCGATCACCTAGATAAATATGTAATTAATCAGATTAGGCCATCAGAAGGATCATTAATTGTTTATATCCCAATAGTATTTAAGATTCAAAAAGAAAGATTTATTGAAAATTTGAAAAAAAATAGTTCATTAACTATTGAGACTACTGATATTGCAAAACAAACTGACATTATAAAACATTAAGAAATTAATAACGGCCCATAACAGGTCGGTATATGTCATTGCCTCTCCGTACCGCGAGAATCTTCTGGCTAAAGAGGACAGATTAGTGATAGGCGGTACGGCCCGCCTCGGCACCGCCGGGGACTTCCTCCAGGTGTCACGGTTTTTGCCAACGCGAGAATAAAGTAATAACCGCTTAAGCCTGCATCGCACCACGAGTGCAAAAACACGCGCCACCGCGACTCTGAGGCAACGCCACATACCGCCGAACGTTAGGTACAATAGCGGCCA
>Ga0209373_10005612_pt1 | contig 10161 bp, 8 predicted proteins | sample Higcelweek5metaG_FD_187173 | JGI IMG/M metagenome (GOLD analysis project Ga0209373, IMG submission 187173) | Freshwater pond sediment microbial communities from the University of Edinburgh, under environmental carbon perturbations - High... | ecosystem: Environmental > Aquatic > Freshwater >...
TGTACCTTTTTGATATTCGCCGTTTAATTTAACAAGCTCACAATCAACAACCGAGATTCCCCAATATGAATTTTCTTTAATTTTACCTTTAATAATTAATATGTCTTCAGATTTAACTTCTTTATTTAGAGCTTTTTTAAACTCACAGGTAAATAAAACATCATAATTGTCAGGATTGTCTCTTAACTGAACTTCTTTTCCAAGTTTTTCGCCGTCAGTGTACATTTTAGCATATCCTGCTATCAAAACTTCCTGACCGTTCCACTCATAAAATGCTTCGTTAAGAATTTCAGCTTTAACTGCTTTGTCTGGACTAACTTCTGATGGAAGCAATCTGTCCTTTTTTACTGTTTCTTCATTTGCAACAGAATCTGTTGTGTCGTTGTTTTCAGAACCGTTTTTACTCGAATTACCAGAGCATGAATATATCAATATTGATAATGTCAGAGCTGCAATCAGAATCGAAAAGTTTTTCATAAAATGAGTTTTTGATTTTGTCAAAAATAATTCATTTCACAATTATTACAATATAATTGTATAAAATATTATTTTTGCATGCTATTAAAGAAAAAAGACTAAAGATATGTTTGAGAATTTAGCTGAAAGACTTGAGAAATCGTTTAAACTCTTAAAAGGGCAGGGTAAAATAACGGAGATAAATATTGCCGAAACTCTAAAAGATGTTCGCCGTGCATTACTTGATGCCGACGTTAACTTTAAGACAGCAAAAATATTTTGCGAAAATGTCAAAGATCAGGCCGTAGGACAGGAAGTTATTAAATCGCTTAAGCCAAATCAATTGATGGTAAAAATCGTTCATGACGAACTTGCCAAGTTGATGGGTGGTAAAGCTGTGGAAATTAACACCAAAGGAAGTCCTGCAATTATACTGATGTCTGGTCTTCAGGGCTCTGGTAAAACTACCTTCAGTGGAAAATTAGCCAATATGCTTAAATCCAAAAAAGGAAAAAATCCTTTGTTGGTAGCTTGTGACGTTTACCGTCCAGCAGCGATCGAACAGATTAAAATTCTTGGAGAGCAGATAGGGGTAAAGGTATATTCTGAAGATGATAATAAAAATCCAGTAAAGATTGCACAGAATGCAGTAAAACATGCAAAACTGTATGGTCACGATTTGGTTATTATAGATACAGCAGGTCGTCTCGCGATTGATAGAGAGATGATGGACGAAATCGAGAATATTAAAAAGGCAGTAAATCCTCAGGAAATTCTGTTCGTAGTTGACTCCATGACTGGTCAGGATGCTGTAAATACCGCTAAGGAATTTAACGACAGACTCGATTTTGATGGTGTGATTTTAACCAAACTCGATGGTGATACTCGTGGTGGTGCAGCACTTTCAATCCGATCAGTTGTTGATAAACCGATAAAATTCGTTGGTACAGGCGAAAAAATGGATGCTATCGACGTTTTCCATCCAGAACGTATGGCAGACAGAATTCTCGGTATGGGTGATATCGTTTCTTTGGTAGAACGTGCTCAAGAGCAATTTGACGAAGAAGAATCAAGAAAATTACAAAAGAAAATTGCAAAAGACCAATTTAATTTTGACGATTTTCTAACTCAGATTCAGCAAATCAAAAAAATGGGTAATATCAAAGATCTCGCTGGTATGATTCCTGGTCTGGGTAAAGCAATCAAAAATATGGACATTGATGATAATGCATTCAAAGGTATCGAGGCAATTATCCGCTCAATGACTAAGGAAGAACGCGCTAATCCAGTTATTATTAACGGATCAAGAAGAAAACGTATTGCTGATGGTAGCGGTACTACTGTTGTCGAGGTTAATCGCATTCTCAAACAATTCGAAGAAACAAAAAAAATGATGAAGATTATGTCATCAAATAAGAATCAGAAAAGGATGATGAAGGGCATGAGATAAAAAAAAACAAATCACAAATAACAAAAAACAAGCTCCAAAAAAGAAAAAACAAATCACAAATGACAAGCTCCAACGGCTTTAGCCCTCATGAGCGATAGCGAATAAATAACAAAAAACAAATCACAAATAACAAGCTCCAACGGCTTTAGCCCTCATGAGCTTGCGAATAAATAACAAAAAACAAATCACAAATAACAAGCTCCAAATAACAAAAAACAAACACAAATCACAAAATCTAAGGGTGACCAGTGCTCCCGCGCGAGTTACTCGCGTGGGCAATAATCAAACCACGCGAGTAACTCGCGCGGGAGCACTGGAGATCAAAATTTAAAAATACATTTATGGAACTAATTGACGGAAACAAAGTTGCGCAAGAAATAAAGGCAGAGATTGCTGAAGAAGCAATAAAAATAAAAGAAAAACGTGGACACGAACCTCATTTGGTAGCTATTTTGGTTGGCCACGACGGCGGAAGCGAATCGTACGTCAATTTTAAAATGAAAGATTGTCAGGAAGTCAATTTTAAATCTTCACTTATTAGATTTGAAGATGATGTAACAGAAGCAGAACTGCTGAGTACCATCGAAAAATTAAATTCTGATGCAGATGTTGATGGCTTTATTATGCAGTTACCTATTCCTCGACATATTGACGAAGCTAAAGTACTCGAAGCTATAGATCCTAAAAAAGATGTCGATGGTTTTCATCCAGTTAATGTTGGTAAGATGATGACAGGAATGCCTTCATTTGTTTCTGCAACACCTTTAGGAATTACAATATTGTTAAAAAGATATAATATTGAAACATCTGGGAAACATTGTGTTGTAATCGGCCGAAGTAATATAGTTGGTCGTCCGATGAGTGTTTTAATGTCTCAGAAAGAGATGAACTCTACAGTAACTGTCGTTCATAGCGGTTCGGAAAATATTAAGGAAATTTGCAAATCTGCCGATATTTTAATTTCTGCAATGGGCAAACCAGGTTTTGTAACTGCCGACATGGTAAAAGATGGCGCTGTTGTTATTGATGTTGGAACTACCCGAGTGCCTTCGACCGAAACCAAAAGCGGATTTAAGCTTGCGGGCGATGTCGACTTTGCAAATGTTTCTCCTAAATGCTCTTATATCACACCTGTGCCGGGTGGTGTCGGTCCAATGACACGATTGGCTTTGTTGCTGAATACACTTGAGGCTGCTAGATAAATATTGCTTTATCTGAGTCAAAAGTAATTTATTCTCGATTTGGTTATCTGCCTAAATCTTACACCTTATTCAAGATTAATATTTATTCATTTTGTAACTATTTAGGTCTATGGTAAATTTTTGTAATCGGTAAGCTGTAATCAGTAAATTGTAATAAACTTAAGATAATGTTTTTTTTATTACAAAAGTGGAATTCCAATAAGCGGTAGTGGCTATGCAAACAAACCGATTACAAATTACCGACCACGATTTGACCCTGAGCGTAGTCGAAGGGTACAGAAATAACGATTAAAAATTGAATTATCGTTTTGATATAATATCTTTAATAATTATAAAATGATAAAAATTAAACGACTAATTACGACAAATTTTATTATCTTCGTGAGTCTCTGTTAATTATTTAACAGATGTTTAAATTTTTATGGAAATTAATTTGTATAATAAATTTAAATAGTATATTTGTACCACAATACGTGAATGGTAATATGAATATTTTTAAAAAGGTCTTCAGATTTTATTATGAAGGTTTTCGCGATATGCCTCGATGGGGAAGGCAGATGTGGCTTATTATACTCATTAAAGGCTTTGTGGTTTTTATACTAGTGAAATTTATCTTTTTCCCTAACCACTTAAAGAAGAATTTTGATACCGATGAACAAAGAAGTGAACATGTAATAAATGAATTAATTAAAACCTCACAAAATGACACAACTACTGTTAAGCATTGATCCGTCGTTGGTTGACTGGTCGAGGGCTCAATTTGCCCTAACTGCAATGTTTCACTGGATTTTTGTCCCTATTACGCTTGGTATTTTATTTATCATTGCGATAATGGAGACAATTTATGTGAAAACTGGCGATCTCGAATGGAAGAGAACCACAAAATTCTGGATGAAACTATTTGGAATAAACTTCGCTGTCGGAGTTGCCACAGGACTAATTCTGGAATTTGAATTTGGCACTAATTGGTCAAATTATTCATGGTTTGTAGGAGATATTTTTGGTGCTCCTTTGGCAATCGAAGGTATTATGGCTTTCTTTATGGAAAGTACTTTTATTGCAGTAATGTTCTTCGGATGGAACAAAGTAAGTAAGAAATTTCATCTCGCAGCTACATGGCTTACCGCACTTGGCGCAAATATTTCGGCTCTGTGGATTCTTGTTGCCAATGCGTGGATGCAGTATCCTGCGGGCATGAAGTTTAATCCAGAGACAGCCCGTAACGAAATGGTTAATTTCTGGGATGTACTATTTTCTCCAGTTGCAATAAATAAGTTTTTGCACACAGTAAATAGTGGTTATGTTCTGGCATCATTGTTTGTAATCGGAGTAAGTTGTTATTTCCTACTCCGAAAACGCGAAACTTTAATGGCTAAACGTAGTATTATCATTTCATCTGTTTTTGGCTTTATTGCAATAATGGCTACTATTTTTACCGGTCACGGTTCGGCTGTAGAAGTTGCAAAGCACCAACCTATGAAACTTGCCGCTATGGAAGGGCTTTACGATGGTGGTGAAGGTGTTGAACTTATTGGATTCGGTATTCTTAACCCAGCAAAAACTCTTGAAAATAACGAAGACCCATTCTTGTTTAAATTCGGATTTAAAGGAATGCTTAGTTTTCTTATTGATTTTGATACAAAATCATATGTTCCGGGAATTAATGATCTTGTTAAGGGAGATTCAGAACGAGAGATTCTTTCGATAGAACAAAGAATGGCATTAGGAGATTCTTCCATGAATTCGTTAATTGCTTACAAAGCGGCACAAAAATCGGGCGATAAAGAACTTGCTGCCATAGAGTTAGTAAAGTTTGAAAAAACTTTCCCACATTTTGGCTACTCATATGTCGAAAAACCTGCCGATGTCGTTCCACATGTACCACTTGTTTTCTATAGTTTCCATATTATGGTTATCCTCGGAACTTTATTTGTCCTTATGTTTATCGTATTTGGATGGTTAGCAATGAAGAATAAAATTGAAAAATTCAAATTCTCCAAACTTTTATTCTATTTGGGTATTCTTGGAATTCCAATGGCTTTTATTGCATCGGAAGCTGGTTGGGTAGTTGCCGAATTGGGACGTCAACCTTGGGTCATTCAGGACTTAATGACAACAAGTGCAGGTGTTACAAATATTAGTAGTTCTTCGGTACAGGCTACATTCTGGATTTTTGCTTTCATCTTTACGGCACTATTAATTACTGAGGTAAGTATAATGATAAGATTTATTAAAACAGGACCTGCAAAACCTGAAAATGAAGGAGGAACCGAATTATGATAACATCACAAATAACATATTTATTTTTTCAGCAGTACTGGTGGTTTTTAGTATCCTTGCTTGGAGCTTTACTTGTATTTTTATTGTTCGTTCAAGGTGGTCAGACTTTGATTTATACCATCGGAAAAAACGAAAATGAACGAAAGATGATTGTAAATGTACTTGGAAGAAAATGGGAGTTTACATTTACAACTCTTGTAACATTTGGCGGTGCTTTTTTTGCATCATTTCCCTTGTTCTATTCTACCAGTTTTGGTGGTGCTTATTGGGCATGGACAGCTTTGTTACTAGCTTTTACTATTCAGGCATTTTCGTATGAATTTAGATCAAAAGCTGGCAATATTTTCGGCCCTCGATTTTTTGAAGTTCTATTATTTATTAATGGCCTTTTAGGAACTATTTTAATTGGTACAGTTGTGGGTACTTTCTTTAATGGTGCCGATTTTACTGTTAACGAAATGAGAAACGTTACTTGGCATAGCAATACTAGAGGTTTAGAGGCTGTTCTAAACTGGCATAATGTTGCTTTAGGACTGGCTATTTTCTTTTTGGCCAGAATTCTTGGATTATTATATTTTATGATGACAATTGACCATGCCGAAATGTATAAACGCTCTAAAAAGCACCTATTGCTGAATACAATCCCATTTTTGGTTTTCTTTCTTTCTTTTGTTGTTTGGTTGTTGCTAAAAGATGGTTTTGCTGTAAATGAAAGTGGCGTGGTCTCGATGGAGAAATTTAAATATCTGAATAACTTTATAGCAATGCCAGCTGTTCTAGGGATCTTTCTCGTTGGAGTTGTAGCTGTTTTATTTGGAATTATTAGGACTGTTTTCAGTAAGAAAAGTTATGATAAAGGCTTTTGGTTTGCAGCTCCTGGAACAGTTTTTACAGTTCTTGCAGTGCTTCTAATAGCTGGATATAATAATACTGCATTTTATCCATCAACGCACGATATCCAAAGTTCACTTACGATCCAAAATGCATGTTCTTCTCTATTTACACTCAAAACAATGAGCTATGTTTCATTATTAATTCCTTTCGTTTTGGCTTATATAGTCGTTGCCTGGAGAGCAATTAATAAAAATAAAATAACTCGTGAAGAAATTATTGATAAAAACGAAATAACTTATTAATTTTGTGCCTTATGGAATACACTAAAGAAATTATTAGCTTTTTAGCGTGGCCGGTGATGATTTATATTGCTTACAGATTGTCTTTACTGGCTTTGAATATATTCCGAAAGAATGTGGAGAAACCTATTAACCAAAAATAAACTATGATTACTTCCTACCAGTTTGTAAAATTTAAAGAAGATTCGTTTGTCGAGTTTCATCGCCAATTGGCAGAACAAAATACTGTATCTTGTTTTGACTTTGAGGATAGTATTCTGGACTTCAAACAAAATGATACAAACAGATATAAATCAGACTATCGCGATAAAGTAGTTTCGCTGGTAAATAAGTATAAAGTTAAAATATTGAAATCCTATTTGGGATTCAGAATTAACGAATACGGTAATAACAAGTATTTTGATGATATCGAAGCATTGAACTCACTTGGAGACATTAAATTCAAATGCGTTTTTCTCGCAAATTGCAGCTCTGTTGAGGTGCTGAAGAAATTTCTTCAAGAAAACGAGAATTTAAGGTTCGAAGAAGTAATTCCAATTATTGAAAGTAACGATTCGTTTTCAAATCTTGAGGAGTTACTAAAGTTTAAACACCCAAAGTTTAAAAATGTTTCTTTTGGCCATTGTGATTATAACCTTAGCTGTAACATTTTTCCTTTCATTCATCAAGATAATCCAAGATATTGGTACTGGGTACAAAAATTCGAGAAACTGTGTAAGGAAGAGAAAATAGGGTTTGTCAATTCTCCTTATCTTAATGTAAATCACACTATGCACTTTAAACTAATGCTTAAAAATACAAGCAGATTTTTTAGTGATTGGGGACAGATTACACTTAATACACAGCAGAGTTCTACCTGTAATTCATTTAAAGATACCGATCTGATAAATGTTAGAGAACTTGATCTTTTTAGCGATATCAATATTTCCGAATATGCTGATAAAATTGTTAGTCTTTTTGAGAAATACAATCCTCAAGGTAGTGGATATACAATTATGCCTGATACTAAAATTTTTATTTGCCCTCACGAATATATGGCGGCCAAAAAATTTATTTCTGAATAACACTTAGAAGTCTTAACTTAAATATATCAGGGTGCAAATTTTTGTGCCCTGATTTTTTTTATAAATATTTGTGACAATAAAGTAGAATAAAGATTAAATTTACGGCACAAAAATTTATAGTAAAATGAAAAAAACAGCTTTGATTTCAGGTGCTTCATCAGGTATTGGAAAAGCAACTGCAATTTTATTGGCAGAGAACGGTTATAACCTTATTATTACTGGAAGAAGAATAGATAGACTTGAGGAACTTAAAAGCAGTCTCGAAGCAGAAACTCTTGCCGAAGTTCATATTTTAAATTTTGATGTTCGCAACAATTCTGAAGTTTGTGAAGCAATAGATAGCTTACCAGAGAAACTAAAAAAAATAGATATTTTGGTGAATAATGCAGGTCTTGCATCAGGTCTTGATCCAATTCAGAGTGGTCATCTCGAAGATTGGGAGCAGATGATAGATACAAATGTTAAAGGTCTGCTATACCTTACTCGAAAGGTTGCTCCATTGATGATTGAAAATAAAACAGGCCATATAATAAACATAGGATCTATTGCTGGTAAAGAAGTTTATCCAAACGGCAATGTTTATTGTGCATCAAAACATGCCGTGGATGCTTTGTCAAAATCTATGAGAATTGATTTGTTGCCTTTCGGAATAAAAGTTTCGCAAATTGCTCCAGGTATGATTGACACTGAGTTTTCTACTGTTCGTTTTCATGGCGATAAAGAAAAAGCTGATAAGGTTTATGACGGGCTAAAACCTTTATACGCAGAAGATATTGCAGACATTGTTTTATATCTTGTTTCACGTCCTGCCCATGTATGCATTAACGATATTGTTGTGACACCTTTAGCTCAGGCTTCGGCCACTAACGTTGTACGAAATCAAAAGTGAGCATCTACAAAGAAATATTGATAGATATTGCTGTAAAAGCAGGTGCTGAGATTATGAAATATTACAGGAATAATCCCGTAACTAATTATAAATCAGACGATTCTCCTGTTACCGTAGCTGATTTAGCTGCAAATAAAATTATAATTGAGGGGCTATTGCAAACAGGTCTGCCAATCCTAAGCGAAGAATCTGCAATTGTTGAATACAACGAACGTAAACACTGGAAAAAGTTCTGGATTATTGACCCCTTAGACGGAACAAAACAATTTGTTAAAAATCAGGATGAATTTACTGTAAATATTGCCTTGATCGAAAATAATATGCCAATCGAGGGAGTCGTTTTTGCACCTGCTTTACAAACTTTGTATTATGGAAATCTCCGCGATGGCGCAATGAGACTAAATACTGATTCAGGTTCTGCTGTAAGCTGTAAGACTGTTGGGAAGTTGAATGTAATAAAAGTTGTTGCAAGTAAATCTCATTTAAATATCGAAACCAAAGCATTTCTTGATAAACTCAAAGAAGTAAAATCTGATTTGGAAACAGTTCAGGTTGGAAGTTCACTTAAATTCTGTATTGTTGCCGAAGGTAAAGCCGATTTATATCCTCGTTTAGGACCAATCTGCGAATGGGACATTGCAGCAGGACATGCTGTACTTAAATCGGCTGGTGGAAATGTAATAAGTCTTAGCACTGGGGAGGAATTGTTATATAATTCGGAAAGCCTTAAAACACCCGATTATATTGCTTTTGGAAATACTGATATGTTGAAGTTTTTTGATATAAAATTTGTACTATGTTCACCTTTTTAATTTCAATCGGAGTATTAATTGCCGGCTATTTTATTTACGGCAAAATTGCAGAAAGACATTTCGGGATTGACGAAAAGAAAGCCACGCCTGCCTATGCCGTTAACGATGGAGTAGATTATATCCCAATGCCATTGTGGAAAGTCTTTATTATTCAATTTCTAAATATTGCAGGACTCGGGCCGATTTTTGGTGCTATTCTTGGTGCTGCTTATGGTCCAGTAGCATATGTATGGATTGTTATTGGGTGTATTTTTATGGGGGCGACGCATGATTACTTTTCAGGTATGTTGTCCTTAAGAAATAATGGAGCAAGTTTACCCGAATTGGTTGGGAAATATCTTGGTAATAATATAAAAGTTTTTTTGAGAGTGTTCACGCTCATTTTATTGATATTGGTTGGTGTAGCATTTGTTAGCGGCCCAGCTAAACTCCTTGCAGGAATTACTAATGGCGGTTTTACTATATGGCTTTATGTTATTTTTGGCTATTACATTATTGCAACACTTTTTCCAATTGATAAAATCATAGGCAAAATATATCCAATATTTGGGGTTGTTTTGTTTTTGATGGCAATAATGATTACTGCTGTGATGCTTTATATGAATATAAGCGGGACTTTAAATATGCATGAGTTAGCTTTAACCGATTTTAAAAATTTCCACAGTAATCCATCGGGAAACATTCTTTATCCAATGATGTTTGTAATCATTTCATGTGGGGCAATTTCAGGTTTTCACGCTACTCAAACTCCAATGATGGCACGATGTATCAAAAGTGAAAAACAGGCAAGACTTGGCTTTTATGGTGCTATGATTGCTGAAGGTATTGTAACAATTATTTGGGCAACTGCAGCGATGAATTATTTTGGTGATGTT
>Ga0209373_10005613_pt1 | contig 10160 bp, 7 predicted proteins | sample Higcelweek5metaG_FD_187173 | JGI IMG/M metagenome (GOLD analysis project Ga0209373, IMG submission 187173) | Freshwater pond sediment microbial communities from the University of Edinburgh, under environmental carbon perturbations - High... | ecosystem: Environmental > Aquatic > Freshwater >...
AAATAAGGTTGAAGAACTTTACAATTCAGATCATCAGATTCTAATATTCCCGGCTGGTTTGTGTTCGCGAAAAATAGATGGAAAAATAGTTGATTTACAGTGGCAAAAACATTTCATTCAAAAATCTGTTCAACATCAAAGAGATATTTTACCTTTTTATTTTGAAGGAAGAAACTCGAACTTTTTTTACAATCTAGCTAAAGTCAGGAAATTTTTTAGAATAAAATTGAATATCGAAATGATGTATTTAGCAGACGAGATGTTCAAGCACAGAAACAAAACATTCAAAATATATTTTGGAAAACCTATTCCCTATTCTCGATTTGCCCATTCAAAAAAACCTATTGAATGGGCAAAGGTTGTCAAAGATGAAGTATATCAACTTAAGAACAATTCGTTTTAATTGAACCTAGAAGTAAAATTTTAGCATAATTTGAAATCATAACAAAATGAAGGAAATCGTTTCCAAGTTACCATTGGATCTCATTGAAAAAGAGCTCACTCCAGACAAGTTCATGAGAGACACCAACAAAGGCGGCAATCAAATTTACATTCTTACCGCTCAAGATTCTCCAAACATAATGCATGAAATTGGACGATTACGAGAAATTACATTCAGAGCAGCCGGAGGTGGTACAGGCCAAGAGACCGACATTGACGAATATGATGTTTGCGAAGTTCCTTATAAACAATTAATAGTTTGGGATCCCGACCATAAAGAAATTTTAGGCGGTTATCGATATATTCTTTGCGACAAGTATGGATTAAAACCCAACGGCGAACCAAATCTTGCAACTGAGCATCTTTTCCACTTTTCGGAAAAGTTCAAACAAGAATTTCTTCCTCGCACGCTTGAATTAGGCCGGTCTTTTGTTCAACCCGAATACCAATCGAGCAAAGCTGGGGCTAAAGCTCTTTTTGCTCTCGACAACTTATGGGATGGGCTTGGAGCATTGACTGTTGAACACCCTGACATGAAATACTTCTTTGGAAAAGTAACCATGTACACCCACTTTAATGTTGAGGCCCGAAATTTCATTTTGTGCTTTCTAAAAAAGCATTTCAGTGATAAAGATGGGCTTATGTATCCGAAAGATGAGTGCGTTTTGAATATTGATTTCTCAAAATATGAGGCACTTTTCACTAGTTCTGATTTCAAAGAAGATTATAAAATACTCTCGAAGAACGTACGCAGATTTGGAGAGAACATTCCGCCTTTGGTTAATGCCTACATGAGCTTATCGCCATCGATGCGCACATTTGGAACAGCCATCAACGATGAATTTGGAAATGTTGAAGAAACTGGAATTATTGTAACCATCGACGATATTTATGAGGCAAAGAAAGATCGCCACATCAAAACGTATATCAAAAGAAAATGGTTTAGAAGGAAACAAATGGGGGTTAAAATCCACTAATATATTGTACGGTAAAAACAGAGGGTGATCACTAAAAATGATCACCCTCTGTTTTTACCTCTGTCTTAAAAAGGACAAAAGAAAACTATTCGTTTGCTTCGGGCAGAACAGCACCTAAATCGGGAACCACAATATCCTCAACAACAAAGGTTGCTGGAAAATCGTTTTGAATAAGCTGCTTAATTTTCAACGCCTCACTCCGGGTTCTAAAGTTACCTACCCGAACCTTAAAATCAGGCGATTGAAACAACACATTCACCTTAATGTTTTCGTATCGCGAAATAAAACGAGCTTTGTACTGATAGGCTGTTTCTTTATTCCCTTGATAAATCTGCACCCGATAGCCATCAATTCCACCTTTTCGGGTACTTTCTTCTCCGCTAATCTTTATCAAGGTGTCAATCCTTGGATCGGCATTTATAATCAAGTTGTTGCTCCATGGGTTATCTAAAGAATCACTTTCAGCATTATAACTATTTTCACTATCGTTACCATTAACCTGATTGTTCAATCTTGAAGTTGAATCAGTAGCCTGAGCTATTGAAACAACAACCAAAACACAAATAAACAAGACCAATTTCCTCATTTTCAATACAAAATAAGATTTACTATTTCTTTTTACTGAACAAATATAATTGAAATTCAGAGGACACTTTACTTTTTACACTGAATTTGTCTCAATTCAGAATTTTGTGCCATACAACTAGGCTGAACAAACAGGACCGATTGGATACAAAAAGAGGGTATCTAAAAGACACCCTCATTTCTTCTTTATGGATATTTGTAGGCTAACCGCACTTAGAATAACCGCAATCCTGACAGATTAAGCAACCTTCCTGATAAACAAGAGTGTGAGAACCACAGTTTCCGCATTCAGAACCTTCTGCTTTGGTTCCATCTGGGATGTATTTCTTCAGGGCTCTTGCTACACCGGCCTTCCAAGTATTGATTGAATCATCGTTGAGTAAGAGGCTCGAAACCAGTTCTACCACCTTGTTTATTGGCATTCCGTGGCGTAATGTTCCCGAAATAAGTTTTGCATAGTTCCAAAATTCTGGATTAAACTTATGCGACAAACCTTCCATTGTGGTTTTGTAACCTCTCTTATTTACATATTGGAAATCGTAACGAGACTCATCTCCGTCGCGTTTCTTTATAATAGTTCCTTTTGTTACTGATCGAGGAATCAGCAATCCCTCTTCGTCGTCGCCCAAACCAGTAAAAATTTCGTAAGGCCTTCCATCTATCAAACCAATGAAAGCAACCCACTTATCGCGACTATTCTGGAATCGAACAACATCTGCTTCGAGGCATTCGGGGCGTTTTGTTGGAAAAACTGATGTTTCTTGTTCTTCTGCCTTTTTCTTTTTATCAGAGATCAAAACACCTGAGCGAGAGCCATCGCGATAAACAGTTACACCTTTACATCCTGATCGCCAGGCTTCAACATATACTTTATCAACCAAATCTTCTGATACATCTTCGGGCATATTAATGGTTACACTAATTGAGTGGTCGACCCATTTTTGAATTCTGCCCTGCATACGCACTTTACTACACCAGTCAACATCGTTTGAAGTTGCTTTGTAATAAGGTGACTTTTCGATCATTACATCAAGTTCTTCCTGGCTATACTTCTTATTCATGTCGTAGCCATTAACTTCCATCCAGACTTTAAATTTATGATGGAAAACACTGTATTCTTCCCAGCTATCGCCTAATTCGTCAACAAAATCAACTGTTACATCTTTGTCATTTGGATTTACTTTACGGCGACGTCTGTAAACAGGTAAGAACACTGGCTCAATGCCTGAAGTTGTTTGGGTCATCAAACTTGTTGTTCCAGTTGGAGCAATGGTAAGCAGCGCAATATTACGACGGCCATACTTTGTCATGTCGGCATACAACTCAGGATCTGCGATTTTAATTCGGTTCACAAATGGGTTATGCTTTTCCCTATTTGCATCATAAATTGCGAAAGCGCCTCTTTCTTTTGCCATCTGAACAGATGAACGGTATGCCTCGAGCGTAACAGTTTTGTGTATTTCTTCAGAAAAATCGGTTGCTATTTCGTTTCCGTAGCATAAGCCTAAAGCTGCCAACATATCACCTTCGGCTGTTATACCTACTCCAGTTCTGCGGCCTTCTTTTGCTTTTCTGCGGATGTTTCCCCACAAATTCAGCTCTATTGCTTTTATATCCTCATTTTCAGGATCTTCTTTTATCTTTTCGAGTATTTGGTCTATTTTTTCGAGCTCAAGATCAATGATATCATCCATCATTCGCTGAGCCATTCCTACATGTTTTTTAAACAAATCGAAATTAAACCTTGCCTCTTTGGTGAATGGTTTATCAACATAGGAATACAAGTTGATGGCTATCAAACGACAACTGTCATAAGGGCAAAGAGGAATTTCGCCACAAGGATTTGTTGAGACTGTTTTATATCCTAAATCGGCATAACAATCGGGCAACGATTCGCGGATAATTGTATCCCAGAATAAAATACCAGGTTCGGCCGATTTCCATGCGTTATAAACAATTTTATCCCACAAGTCACGAGCATTAATTGTTTTCTGGAATAATGGTTCGGAAGAATAGGTTGGATAATTTTGAGTGTATTCACCATTTAATTCTACGGCACGCATGAATTCGTCGTCGATTTTCACCGATACGTTAGCACCTGTTACTTTTCCCTGTTCTAATTTAGCATCAATGAATTGCTCTGAATCAGGATGTTTAATCAACACCGACAACATTAAGGCGCCACGACGTCCATCTTGAGCCACTTCGCGGGTTGAATTGGAATAGCGCTCCATAAATGGCACCAATCCGGTAGAAGTCAGCGCAGAGTTCTTTACTGGCGATCCTTTTGGGCGGATGTGCGAAAGGTCGTGTCCAACCCCTCCTCTTCGTTTCATCAATTGAACCTGTTCCTGATCAATTTTCATTATTCCACCATACGAATCGGAATTGCCTTCGTTGCCAATAACAAAGCAGTTCGACAAAGAAGCAATCTGAAAATTGTTTCCAATGCCGGTCATTGGCCCCCCCTGCGGAACAATGTATTTAAAGTCTTTCAACACCTCAAAAATCTCACTTTCGGACATGGGATTTTCGTATTTTTTCTCGATACGAGCAATTTCTTTTGCCAGCCTTAAATGCATTTCATCTGGGGTCTGCTCATAAATATTACCTTGAGAATCTTTTAGGGCATACTTATTCACCCAAACTCGTGCGGCCAGATCATCGCCTTTAAAATACTTCAACGATGCCTGATAGGCTTCATCGGAAGAGTAAATCTTTTGTTCTTTCGATTTGATAACTTCGACTTTTTCCAATTCCATAATACAAAGGGGTTAACTCTTAAACTTTAGGTTGCTGTGAACTTAGGGATTCACAAAAATTCCGTTGACGAAAGTACAACAAGAGTAGCGATATTGGATAACCAAACGAGTGTTAGTTATTAAAAAGTTATCAACTTTACATCAAATCTTAACTAATAATCAACAAGTTAATCTTCGTGAAAATCGAAAAAGTTTCCCAAAAAGAAAACCGATTTACAAAAACAAACCCCTGCCCATATCAAATCTAAGACTAAAAGTCAAGAGGTAAAAAAAGAAAAATCAAAATAGAAATGAACAATTACCTGTTGAAAACCGCACTTATTATTTTCGTAGTAGCCCCAACATTATCTTTAACGTATGCGGATGCCTTGTCGGATATGATTTTTATAATTGTACGATCGTTTAGCAAGTGGTTCATTAACGTGTTGAATTCTTCGATATTTGAAACAGGGAATGCAGCATTAAGCTCAACAAGGTCGGTGGCTTCTTTGAACTTTTCGTATTTAGGGCCAATAAGAATTGGCATACCAAAGGTTGCTGGTTCCAGAATATTGTGAATTCCAACACCAAAGCCGCCCCCCACCAATGCAATTAACCCATATTGATAAAGTGAAGTCAGTAATCCATAGCAATCAATAATCAGAACATTTTTACCAACCATGCTTTTTGGTGTTGCTTTGCTGTAACAAATTGTATTGTTTTCGCCAAACAGGTTTTGTATGCGTTGAATATTTTCGTCAGAAACTTCGTGAGGTGCAATAATTACTTTAAGCGTTGGAAAAATTCTCAAGTACTGCATCAAAAGAGCCTCTTCGGCTTTCCAGCTACTACCTGCAATAATTGCTTTCTGGTTGTCCATGAACATTTCGACCAATGGCAATGGCTTTACATTTTCATAAATATGAGCAACCCTATCGAAACGAGTATCGCCAACAACTGTATAATTCTTAATATTCAGCTCCTCAAGCAAATCGGCAGACTCCTGATTTTGAATAAAAAAGTGTGTCGCTTTTTTCAACATTTTCCGGTACCACCCGCCATACCATTTAAAGAAGAGCTGGTCTTTTCTGAAGATTGTTGAAACGAAATAAACCGGTACCGATTTCTTTTTCAATATAGAAAGATAATTGTACCAGTATTCATATTTTATGAAGAATACAACTTCAGGGTTTATAAGTTTTATGAAACGTTTGGCATTACGACGGGTGTCGAGGGGCAGGTAACAGATATAATCGACATTTTTATACTCTTTCTGAACTTCATATCCCGATGGTGAGAAGAATGTTAAAACTATCTTCTTTTCGGGAAAAGCCCTCTTTATTTCTTCAATCAACGGCCTCCCCTGCTCAAATTCACCTAACGAAGCACAATGAACCCAAACCCTTTTCTCAGAGAAATTAGTTTCAGCCTTAATCCGCTTTAAAAGATTTTTCCTCCCATCGAGCCATTTTCGTGCCTTTGGGTTTTTTGAAGCAGACATTTTAACCAACAACAAATAAATTTTGAGTCCAAGATTGTAAATAAGACGCATAGCAAAGATTTAAATTCCAGCAATATATCCAGTATCCTCAAGCAAAACAGGCTTCCGGGATGCTTCTACCGCTAATTGATCACAACGTTCGTTGTATGGGTTGTTTGCATGGCCTTTTATCCATACAAAATTCACTTTATGCATTTTATAAATCTCTAAAAAACGCATCCATAAGTCAGGGTTTTTCTTGTCTTTAAAGCGTTTTTTCACCCACGAAAAAACCCAACCTTTGGTAACCGAATCGGCCACATACTTTGAATCGGTATAAACTGTAACGTCGCAATTTTCGTATTTCAAACTTTCAAGAGCAACAATTACGGCCAACAGTTCCATTCGGTTGTTTGTTGTTAATTTATAACCAGCCGAAAGCTCCTTTTTATGAACGCCCGACATCAACACTGCACCATAACCTCCCGGCCCTGGATTTCCGCTCGATGCTCCATCGGTGTAAATCGTTATTTTAAAGGACATTTGCTTCGACTCGTTTGTATAAAATGAATTTGCCCACCAAATTGGCAGGCAAATTTATTAAAAAAGATGTGTTATTGATTATTTTATCAAAGTCATTTCATCTATCAGGTGTTTCGCGTGGCCAAATTTGTCGATTACCCAAAGCACATACCGAATATCGACATTGATGCATTTCTGATATTCGGTTTCGAAAGCGATATCGCCACTCATTGCTTCCCAGTTTCCATCGAAAGCAATACCAATCAGCTCACCTTTACCGTTCATTACCGGACTGCCAGAGTTCCCCCCGGTGATATCGTTATTGGTAATGAAACAGGTGTGAAGTGTGCCGTCTTTATCTGCATAGTCGCCAAAGTCTTTTGAGTTGTAGAGTTCTTTGAAGCGTGGCCAAACATCAAACTCCCTGTCGCCATGGATTTCCTTTTCGATGTAGCCTTTCATGGTTGTAAAATAATTGTAATGAATAGCATCGGCAGGATAATAATCACCAACTGTTCCATAAGTTATCCTCATTGTTGAATTGGCATTGGGATAAAATTGCCTGTCGGGGTACATCTCCATCAACCCTGCCAAAAACAGTCGATAACCTTTGTTGAGTTTTTCGGTCTCAGGGTCATTATCCTTTCGGGCATTGCGCACAACATCGTAAATTTCGTTGTAAGCTTTGTAAACCGGGTCGTTTATAGCTTTAGCCAAACTTGGTTTTTCAAGAAATGCTTCAACTTTTTCCCTGCTTGCAAACATCGTTTTACTGAACAATGCTTCGGCCCATTTCTCGTAATCGCCTTTATATTTTATCTTTATCGACTTCAGAAAAACAGGGTTGTAATTTGAGCCAAGATTTTCGGCATAAATTTTCGTTAACGAAGCCACAAGTTTTTGGTCGGTTGCGGCATCGTAATCTTTGTAGAAAATGTCGAGTTTATCCCTGAGGCCTTCAATTGTTGTTGACATTTTTTCGGGGCTTGATTTTCGGCTAAGGGCACTGTTCAACTCAGAGAATTTGCTCATGAGGAGAAAAATTTCGGGTCCACCAAGGAAAGCTTCGTTCAAAAACTGAATCGCTTTATCGTCGTCGGTGTCCGAATATCCATCGTGAATCAATTTGAGGGCTTCTCCATACTTTGCTTCGCGCTCGTCGGTTTTACTTACCCACATCCGAAATTCATCTTCGATTGACCGCTTTTTATCGACAACTTTCAATCGTTTCAAACCTCGATTTTGGCCAATACTGAATTTATAATAATTCGAACTTCGGGCATATTTGCTAGCATATTGAATAGTTGGTCCATCGCCGGTGTCCATATAATCGCCAATAATTTGCAACTTTTCTTTTCTCACATCAATACGGGTATCGTTGACTAAATCCATCGTAAACTTTACTCCGTCGGAAGTAAGGTAACGGTTTGTCGACCCAGGATAGCCCATCACCATTGCGAAATCGCCATTCTCGTAGCCTTTCAACGAAATTGGAAGAAAATGACGCGATTTAAGAGGAATGTTTTCGGGCGAATAATTCGCTGGCTTTCCATCGGGGCCGGTATAAATACGGAACATTGAGAAATCGCCTGTATGCCTTGGCCACATCCAATTATCGGTGTCGCCTCCAAATTTCCCGATAAAGTGTGGCGGAGCACCTACCAACCGAACATCGGTAAATGTCTCCATTACAAAGAGGTAATATTTATTGTCGGAATAGAGGCTCTTTACGGTTGCTTCGTAGTGATTGCCTGCTGTAGCCGTATTTTCCAAACGCGAAGAGATAGCGGAGACGCTGTCTTTGCGCACCTTTTCGCTCATATCAGGAGTCAAAATCGGTACAATTGAATCGGTAACATCTTCAACACGAATAAGAAATGAGACACTTTTCCCTGGGTTCACAAGTTCCTCTTCCCTATCTTTCGCAAAAAAACCATCTCTCAGGATATTGTTTGCCTCGGTTGAATGTTTCTGTATTTCGCCGTAGCCGCAATGATGATTTGTAAGGAACAAGCCATCGGGCGAAACAAGCTCTCCTGTACAAGAACCGTGATCGAGCACAATAATTGCATCTTTTATTGAAGAGGAGTTGATGTTGTAAATATCGGTTGCCGTTAATGTTGACCCCAGCTTTTGCATCTGTTCAACATTTACTTTACTCAGAAAAGAGGGCAACCACATCCCCTCGTCGGCCATAACCGAGAACGTTGAAAAAACAACCCCAGCTATGATGATAAACTTTTTAATTTTCATGAGAATATAATTTTGTCGTGTAATTCAATCACTATCAGAACTCCAAATTGAGTTGCTGCCCGTCGTTCAACAAGCGGAAAGACATTCTATGATAAGGAGTTTCGCCATGAAGCCTTATTGCATCTCGGTGTGCCTTTGTTGGATAACCTTTATTCTGTTTCCAGTTGTATTGGGGAAATTCGGCATCAATATTCTGCATAAAATCGTCGCGGTAAGTTTTTGCAAGTACCGAAGCGGCAGCAATAGCAAGGTATTTTCCATCGCCTTTCACAATGCACTGATGAGGTATATTGCCATATTTCTTAAACCTGTTCCCGTCGATGATCAGGAATTCGGGGACAACCTTCAACCCATCAATAGCACGGTGCATGGCAAGAAAGGAGGCATTCAATATATTAATATCATCGACCTCTTGGTTCGAAACAACACCAACAGCCCAAGTAATGGCCTGTTCTTCAATAATGGGACGAAGTTTGTAACGTTGCTTTTCAGACAACTGCTTCGAGTCGTTCAGCAATGAATTATGAAAATCGCGGGGAAGGATAACCGCCGCAGCAAACACCGGCCCAGCCAAACAGCCACGCCCCGCTTCGTCGCAACCAGCTTCAATTAACGCCGCCTGAAAAAATGGTTCTAACCCGGCACTCATTCCAAACTCTTTATTATTGTACCCCAAACAGATTCAGCAGTTCGGTCCCAGCTGAACTTTTCGCGCTGCAGGCGACCTTTCTGAATTAAATCGCGCCTAAGCTTTTCATCTTTAGCAATTTTCAGCATCGCGTCGGAAATTGAATTAACATCGTAAGGATCGACCAAAAGAGCTGCATCGCCTGCAACTTCGGGCAACGAGGTTACGTTTGAACAGATTACCGGCACATCGCAATTCATGGCTTCAACAATTGGAATCCCGAACCCTTCGAGAAAGGAGACAAGCATTAACGCTTCGGAACTGGCAAGAACCATCTGCAGCACTTCGGTTGAGACACGATTGGTGAAGACAATATCGTTTTTACACTTGAGCGATTCTATCTTTTGGTCGAAATCGACACTTCCCCACATTGGTTTCCCAACCAAAAGAAGCTTGTATTTGTTTCGGGTTTTCTTTTTGAAAATTTCGAAAGCGTCGAGCATCCCGACTATATTTTTGCGTGGATTCTGAGA
>Ga0209373_10005614_pt1 | contig 10160 bp, 10 predicted proteins | sample Higcelweek5metaG_FD_187173 | JGI IMG/M metagenome (GOLD analysis project Ga0209373, IMG submission 187173) | Freshwater pond sediment microbial communities from the University of Edinburgh, under environmental carbon perturbations - High... | ecosystem: Environmental > Aquatic > Freshwater >...
ATCTCTCTTTGGGGTATAATACCAAATGCAATTTTAAATCAGTCCAAAGCCATTCAGGTATAATGCCGATGATTAGAAATGTCAAGGCCAATCGAGTGAGCGATCCCGATATATCATCGGGAGGACTGTTACATTTCTTCAATCGGTATAAATTCATCTGGTCAGTAAAACCAAAAGGATGTCATCCGCCAGCTGGCGGATCACATCCTTACACCTCTCAATTTATTTCCGGTTACGCCTACCGCAAAAAATAGATTCTGTTTTTTCCCTTATCTATGATCAGATAAAAATTGTTGTGTACGGTAAAAACAAAGTTGTTATCGGTTAAATCTTTTGGATGTATAAACCATTCCGGGCGCTGGGGCCTTTTGATCTCTTTAATCCTTTTAATCAATGAATCTTTCTCCACAACAGAATAACCTGCAACGATCGAATTATAGTACACCCGGTTTTTGAAATCGAATTTGCCAAAGAGGTGTTTGTTGTTAACATCGTACGTTTCCCGAATATCAGAGGCGTCATGGTTCAGTATCTCAGGAAACCATCCGTTTTGAATAAATTCATAGTTGCTTAATTCCTCATAGGAATGAAAATCGATGTGCGGACTTTCATTACAGGAGAAAAAAGAGAGACAGGCTGCAAGGAATAATCCAATTTTGAGGTTTCTTGCCCAAGTGATTACTATCTTTTTGCTGATCATAGCTTTTTATTCTCTTTGCTGATTCACTGTATTTTGGGCTCATTGTTTAATATTGTAAGCCATTAATGCCCTTCCATGCCGAAGGTAAAGTACCCCGTTGCTGATAACCGGGTGGGCAAAATGCTCTTTGGTCCCTTTTTCGCATTTAAATTTGCTGACGATCTCCATATTCGTCCCTTTTAATTTGATCAGGTTAACGTTGCCATTGTCTGAATAACAATACAACATACTATCGGCATAAATAAGCCCTCCCTTGTTTAACCGTAACGAATCGATTACCTGCCCGGTATTGGTATTGATGCATTTCAATTTTTGGGAATTATCGGGGCTGAAGATGTGATCGCCAATTTTAACGAATCCAAGGAAAACATTCTTTATGTCATTATTACGCCAAACTTCTTTAATACTGTCACCATTTGCTGATAATTCCAATTTAACAGCGCCATTTCCTTCGCCAGAAATATAATAGATAAAACCATCGGAGAAAATTGGTGTATTGCAATGTTGATGGTAAAAGTGGTATGCTTGTCGTTGCGACCACAACAATTCCCCGGTTTTGCAGTCCAATCCTAATAAGTCGTGACCGGAGAAGGTAACAAGAATATTTCTGGTTGGAAGATTGATAATCATCGGTGAACAATAAGTTGCAGAGTCTGAAAAAACTTTTGCCGTCCAAACGGTTTTACCCGTAAACCTGTCCAATGCAGCAAGGTTTGTATTTATACCTCCGGGCAGGCAGTAAACCTTCTTATCATCAACCACAAGCGATTCGCAGTAACCATGTTGGTCCATAACGCCGTTAAAGTCACGGATCATATCCACGCTCCATATTTCTTTTCCGGTTTTTCTTTCCAAACAAGCTATTCTCCCGTTTGCTGATGAAACGTAAACAAGATCGTCAATAACAGTAGGCGCTGAACGGGAACCCGGGAAGTTGGCAGAATAATCTCTTCCGGTAAATTCGTTTCCATTTGGCGCTTTCCAAATCAAATTTCCATTTAAATCGAGCGCGAAGGTGTAACTTAGACTATCATTTTTCCCATTTACAAAAATCATATTGTCGGTAACAGTTGGCGATCCAAAACCATCACCAATATCTTCATTTACCCAGCGTAATTCAGGGCCATTTTCGGGCCAGCTTTTCAGAAGTTGTTGTTCCTCATAAATTCCATCGCGGTTAATACCCCGCCACTGCGCGAGTGTTTGTGCATAACTGAAGCCGGAATTTAAAAACAATCCGAAGGCTAAAATTAATTTTGATATACTCATTCTACGTCCTGATTTTACGATATTTTTCATCCGAATATAATTTATTTTTTAAGGCCGGATGGAACTCGCTTGTCCCGATGTACATCGGGATTCATCCGTGTTTGTGTCTTTAACGAACATGCTCGTTTCATGGAATAATTATAATCATTTTGCGCGGTTAATCGTATTTAATCTTTTATCAAAATGTTATACCAAATGCAATTTCAATTCAAAAAAAAACCGCGACATTGCTGCCGCGGATCATCAAATAATAGTAGGTTTATTTAATTAGCCCATTTCAACGATAACCGAGTGGGTTGTCCCGGCTTCAAAAATGGGTAATACGTTTGTGCCAATAATTTTACCATCAACCGTGATTTTGGCAATTCCCTTGCTTACATGGTTGTTGTTTTCCACCTTGATTTGGTAGGTAGCTCCCCTGAACTTACGGGTTACTTCAAAACCGTTCCAATCTTTAGGAATGCAGGGATCGATTTTTATTCCATCGTAATCGGGTTGAATACCTAAGATAAACTGGCTTATGGCATAAAAATTCCACGATGCTGTCCCGGTTAACCACGAGTTTTTAGCCTCACCTGGTTTGAAAGAGTCTTTTCCGGCAACCATTTGTGCATACACATAGGGTTCGGTTTTGTGCAACTCGCTGATATCTTCAAGGTAAGATGGGCAAATCTTTTTATAATAATCCCAGGCTTGATCGCCGCGGCCAATGACCGTTTCACCAATAATGATCCAAGGGTTGTTGTGGCAGAAAATACCCGCGTTTTCCTTATAACCTGCCGGATAACTTGATATTTCGCCGTATTCGATGTAATATTTGGTGAAAGCCGGGTTATTAAGTACAATCCCGAATTCGGTATCCATGCGTTCTTTTACAGAATCCAGCGCTTTTTCGCAAAGACCTTCTTCCTGTCCAATTCCGGCCATGGTACACCATCCGTTCGATTCGATGAAGATCTTTCCCTCTTCATTTTCTTCGCTACCGATTTTGCGTCCGTAATAGTCGTAAGCACGCAGGAACCATTCGCCATCCCAGCCATGTTGCTTCACAGCAGCAATCATGTTGTCGACATCTTTTTGTGCGCGGGCAGCTTCTGCTGTTTTTCCAAGTTTTTTGCAAAGGTCAACATAGTCTTTTCCGTAAATCACAAAAAGTCCGGCAATCATCAGTGACTCTGCTTTTGAGCCTTCGGTTTTATTTTCAGTTGTTTGGAACGATTCATTAGGGTCGTTCGAGAAACAGTTGAGGTTCAGGCAGTCGTTCCAGTCGGCGCGTCCAATCAGTGGAAGTCCGTGAGGGCCGAGGTTATTCACTACGTGGTCGAATGAAACGGTAAGGTGATCGAATAGTGTACGAGCCACGCTCATGTCGTTGTCGAAAGGCACCATTTCATCCAAAATGGTGAAATCGCCCGATTCTTTAATGTAACTGATGGTTCCGAGGATCAACCACAATGGGTCGTCGTTAAAACCTCCGCCAATGTCGTTGTTGCCACGTTTGGTTAACGGTTGATATTGGTGGTAGCAACCTCCATCCTGATATTGTGTCGAGGCAATGTCGATAATCCGTTCACGGGCGCGTTCGGGTATCTGATGAACGAAGCCAATTAAATCCTGGTTCGAATCGCGGAAACCCATTCCACGGCCAATACCGCTTTCGAAGAATGAAGCCGAGCGTGAGAAACAGAAGGTGATCATGCATTGGTATTGATTCCAGATGTTCACCATCCGGTCGAGCTTATCGTTGCCCGAATTTACATTATAAATACTGAGAAGGTTGTCCCAATAGGTTCGTAAATCGGCCAACGCTGCGTCAACTTTAGCCGCGGTATCAAATTTCGCAATGGTAGCTTTCGCTTTTGTTTTGTTGATTACGCCTTTCGATTCCCATTTTTCATCTTCAGCATTTTCAACATATCCCAACACGAAAACAAAATCTTTCGATTCGCCTGGTTTCAGTTCTACTTCAATGCAATGGGATGCAATGGGAGACCATCCGTGAGCAACGGTATTTGTCGGATTTCCTTCTGCAACCACTTGTGGTTCGTCAAAGCCGTTGTATAAACCGAAGAATGTTTCGCGGTCGGTGTCGAATCCTTTTATTGGTGTGTTTACTGAGTAATAAGCATAATGGTCGCGACGTTCCTTGTATTCTGTTTTGTGATAGATTACTGAACCTTCAATTTCTACTTCACCGGTTGAAAAGTTGCGCTGGAAATTTTCCATATCGGCAGCGGCATTCCAAAGGCACCATTCGGTAAACGAGAAGAGTTTTAACTTTTTGGTTTCTTTAGAATTGTTTGTCAACGTGAGTTTTTGAACTTCAGCCCAGGTTTTTAGCGGAACAAAGAATAAAACCTTTGCAGTAACACCGTTTTTTTCACCCTGAATGGTGGTGTAGTTCATCCCGTGACGGCATTCGTAGCTGTCGAGCGGGGTTTTGCAAGGTTTCCATCCCGGCGACCAAATTGTGTCTTCATCCTTGATATAGAAATAACGTCCGCCACTGTCCATGGGGACGTTGTTGTAACGGTAACGTGTAAGCCGGCGGAATTTGGCATCTTTATAAAAAGAGTAACCCCCTGCTGTGTTTGAAATCAAAGAAAAGAAATCTTCATTACCAAGGTAATTGATCCATGGCCACGGTGTTTGTGGATTGGTAATTACATACTCCCTTTGTTGATCGTCGAAAAACCCAAATTTCATATTTATCTAATTTTTATTTCTGTTATTGTTTTTACTGAGCGAGTTCTTTTGCTCTTCTATTGTTTAATTCAATGGTTATTTCATCCATTTTCTTTTGATCTATCGGATAGAGGGTCATGACTCCGGCTGCAATCAGGGTGATAATAGTCGGAATCCAGCTCATCAACATAATGATTCCCGGAACAGCACCCTGTATGGCTATTTCATCCTGCCCGTTGTAATGGAATGCGGCCAAAACAAATCCAATGATTGCACCGGCAATACCTCCTCCAAACTTGGTTGCAAAAGATCCTGCCGAGTAAACAAGTCCGGTGGCCCTGCGTCCATTTTTATATTCTGAATAATCGGCTGCATCGCCAAGCATGGCAAAGAACAGGGTTGGGAATACGGCAGCTCCAAATTCGGAGATAATTCCAATGGTGAAAATGGCTACCGTATCGCCGGGACCGCAAAAAACAAACAACGCATTCACCGCACCTGAGAAAATAAGGGCGGATATAAACAAGTTGCGTTTACCAAAGCGTTTGCCCAGAGGAGCGGTAATCATTGCTCCGGCTATTGAAGCCAACATTAATCCAACCATGAAAGACGCGGCCAACAATTGGTTGTGCAAATAATGGCTGAAATAAATTACTGTAATCCCCTGTTTTATCGAGTTGTAGACATTGAAAAGTAGTCCAATAAGCAGTAAGATTACCCATGGCTTGTTTCTGATCAAATCTTTCAGGTCTTTGCCCAAATTTGTTTCTTGTTCTTTTGGCGGTTTTACACGTTCTTTTGTGGTCGCAAAAGTTACCATCAGGAACAACGATAAGAAAACCGACAACAGATAAATGGCATTGCTATAACCTTTTTTCTGGTCGATAATTGTTATGTTTTTTGCCTCAAGGTTTTCTTCACCGGCTACAATAAAAGAGTAATATTTTTTAGCCTCCATCGAAAAGCTTTTGCCCTGTGTAGGTACATTGGTGCTATCGTTGATTGCCGCATCGGCCCAGCTAAACAAGGCAATTCCATCTTTGGTTTTAATGTTCACATTTTTAACATCGTGTGTGGCAGATACTGTGACTTCGTATTTTTTTGCCTCCAGCTTTTCAACATCAATCGTTGGATTGATATTTCCAAAGTGAGCAACCAGAAACAACAAAGCTCCCTGAACCAGCATCCCTCCTGTAAAAGCACCGACCATTCGGTATGAACCTAAACTAGTGCGTTCTTTGTCGTCGGGGGTCATTACGGCCATTAATGCTCCGTAAGGAATGTTGTTTGCCGTATAGATAAAGAAAAACAGGAGATAAGTGGCATAAGCATATACAACTTTCCCTGTAGGTCCCAGGTTTGGAGTTGTAAATAGCATCGATAACGTTATTCCCAGAGGAATGGCGGTCCACAATATCCAGGGACGAAATTTACCGTATTTCGAATTGGTTCTGTCGCAGATGATCCCCATTAAAATATCGATAATTCCATCACCGAATCGGGCAATAAGCATTAGAACGCCTACCGCTGCAGGATTAATCCCAAAAACATCGGTATAAAAAATGAAAAGAAAAGTGGCCACACCCCGCCAGGCAATGTTTGCTGCACCATCACCAAGGGCATAACCAATTTTCTCTGAAAGTTTTAATTTTTCTTTAATCTTACTCATTAAGTACTGAAATTTTTGGTTCGTGTAACAATCACGGCTTACTTAATTAATTGACTGGGTTAAATTAATTGACTGGGTTAAAAAAACTAACTAGGTTAAAAAATTGACTGGGTTATATAATAAAATCAAAACGTTCTCTTTTTGTCCGTTCATAAACATCTTTGCTGAAAATAAAAAGCTGGGCGGGTTTGTGTTTGACCCCTTTTTGCTTTTCATTAAGCGGGATGATGTATTTTAATTGCAATACCTTTTTTCTGAAATTTCTGCGATCGAGGCTGGCTCCCAGTATCGACTCGTACAATTTCTGTAAAAGTGAGATCGAAAATTTTTCGGGCAACAATTCAAAACCAATGGGTTCATAACGTAACTTTTCCCGAAGTTTTTCAAGCGCTTTGTTTAATATTTCCTGATGATCGAAACCCAACTCCGGCAAATCGGTAATTGGAAACCATTTTACATTTCTTTCTTTGAGAGAGAGTGTTACTGTTGTGTTATCGATGAGGGAGTAATATCCCACTGTGACAATCCGTTCGCTAAATCCCGACTGATGTTCAATCCAGAGTTTATCTTTGGGGCTGTTTACCCTGTTTACATTGCCAAATGCGTAAAATTGCTCGAGATAAATGTTATCAAGTCCTGAGACTTTTTTAAGGATTCTGGCCGCTGCGGTATCAAAATCTTCATCCTCTAAAATATGATAACCTGTAAGCGTCCAATCGTCAATCAATATTTCATTGGTCTTTTCATCAACCAGCTTTCTCTCTACAAGAAGCACATTCAACTGATTAAAGTCGAATCCGAAAATGACACAATCGACTGATATATTTGAAACAATTTGCTGCATTCAGGTTTAATAAGAATATTCCGTTAGTGTGTATTAAATACGCACTGTAAATATATGTTTTTTTTGAATTCAAAATATAGAAAGCGTAAAAAATACATTGTGTTATTTAGCATTGAGTTTAATTGTTTGAAAAAGAATATTTAAGATGTGATGTGTCTTTAAAGATATTGAGTTTGGCCGGATTTTTAAATTTGAATGTTCAAATAACATTGAACATAAATTGTTTTTTCATTGGCAAGTAGCGTAAATTTTACACTTTATTTATTGATCAACCATTTTTGATTCAAAGGTTCGTTGTAATACCTGATCTGAATTGAATCAGGTAAAAATCGATTTTAAACTTTTGATTTTTTTAGATTTGTGAAGCGAATCATCAAATTCGAAGTTATTTTCCGTATCAATTTTAATTCTGAAAGAAAAACAGAGGATGAAAAACAGAGAAATCAAGATATTGGTTACAAGAATTTTTCCTGCAATCGGGATTGACCTTTTGAAAGCAGAAGGGTTTTCAGTAACAGAGTGGACCGGAGAACGTCCGATGACTCAACCGGAACTGATCGAAAAGGCAAAAACGCACAATGTACTTTTTTGTACACTGACCGATCAGGTTGATGCCCACTTTCTGAATGAATGCAGCCACTTGGATATGATTTCACAGTTCGGGGTTGGATACGACAATATTAATATAAGTGAAGCAACCCGTTGGAAAATCCCCGTTGGAAATACACCAGACGTACTGAGCGAAGCGACCGCCGACATTGCCTTCGGGTTGATGATTGCTACAGCGCGTAAGATGTTCTGGTTGCATAAGTCGATTCTGAGAGGCGAATGGAAATACTTTACACCCAATGCCCATTTGGGAATTGAACTGGTAGGTAAAACGCTTGGAATATTTGGGTTGGGACGCATTGGTTTTGCAATGGCGAAACGCTGCAAAGGCGCCTATAACATGAATATCATCTATCATAACAGGCATCGGAATTTTCTTGCAGAAAAAATATTGGGAGCCAGGTTGGTGAGTTTTGATGAGCTTTTAAGAGAGAGCGATGTCATTTCAGTTCATTGTTCCCTGACCGATGACACCAGAGGTATTTTCAATAAAGATGCCTTCTGCCTTATGAAACCAACGGCCATTTTTATCAATACTGCACGCGGACCAGTTCACAATGAACCCGATTTGATTGAAGCGCTCGAAACTGGCCAAATTTGGGGCGCCGGCCTCGATGTCACCAACCCGGAACCAATGCAGCCCGATAACCCGTTGTTGATGATGGAGAATGTTTCGGTTTTGCCACACGTTGGTTCAGGCAATGAAGAGACCCGGGGAAAGATGTCAATTCTGGCTGCTGAAAACATTATTGGGTTTTACAGAGATGGGAAAATTCCGCATTTGGTGAACCCGGAAGCGATTAATTGAAAATAGGAAAAGTTTAAATTTTTAGAAATCAGTTGTATCAGTTTGATTAAATTTATATACCTTTATTTTTATAATGAGGAAAGTGATCATCTTTCCTTTTCAATTTCGCTCACACTGTCGCTTTTCATTTAATCATGTAGAAATTATGAATACAGAATTATTTTTGGATTATGAATTTGTTATTGATAGTGATCCTTTAGCAGTTTCATATATGAAATTCAATTTTTTAGAGGGAAAGATTTCTTTTTTTAATTTTGGTTTTTATCTCGAAGAACCTGATGATCACGATGCAATTTTTTCAACTTATAACAGTGATCTAATGATTTTTACAGACGCTTTTAATCAAATGAAAACTAAATGGAAGGTTGAACTTTTAATGGAAGATTCAAATATTCCTAAACAGATTATTCTTCATTCAGATAATGGAGAAAAAGTGGTTTTGTATTTGAGGGAAAACCAAATGTCAGATTGATCCTATCGTTTTTTAAGGATTAAAGTTTATTCTTGCAAAAGAAATCAACTTATTAATTGTTAAAACATCAAAAGCTTTTCAGAAATGGAAGGCTTTTGATGTTTCTGATTGTGTTTTTTGTAATTTTGTGTGATTTTAATTAATCTTATATGGATAAATCATCACTCAAATCTGAAATCTACAAAAAACTTGAAAACCTTGATGAACAGGGTTTATTGGAGGTGAATGAAATGGTATCAACTTACTTGAAAAATTCGAAAACACAGGAGCATTGGGATGAATTAACTGTTGCTCAACAGGAAGGCATTCTTCAAGCCATCGAGAGCATTAAAAATGGGAAGGGTATAAAACATGAAGTGATCATGGAGAAGTACCGCAAAAAATATGCTGTAAAATGAATCAGATCATTTGGTCTCCCGAAGCTGACGATGATTTTTCTTGTATCCTGTCCTATTTAAATGAAAAGTGGGAGAAACGAGTTGCTTTGAATTTTATTAAAAAATTGGATGATATTATATTGCAAATCAAAAACAATCCATTCCAATTTCCTATTTTTTCAAGTTTTCAGAATATCCATCGCTGTGTAATGAGCAAGCAAAACAGTATTTTCTACAGGATTGAAAACCATTCAATTTATATTCTTAGAATATTTGACACAAGGCAAAATCCTGAAAATTTATTTTTGTGATTTGTAAATCAGATTTTTGTGATAAATACTAGGTGAATTTTTTTTGTGAAATTTGTGGATAAATCTTCCTTAAAACTCAGAAGTAAAATGAAACTTGATCTCAGAAAAAAACATAAATTAATATTCTGACAATGTCTTTTTATTTTTGTAAGATTCTAATTTTCAACATTTGTTGCTATATGTTTCTTGAAATTACAGAATTTAACCTGAGTTTTTAATTATGACTGAACAAACTTTCTTTTCAGGAATATTTACACGGTTTTGAGTTTGTATATTTGTTTTTTGTTGTTTTTTTATCTGGATCGATTTAAAAGGTAGTCATTGTTTCATAGAAATAAATAAAAGAATGAAGGAAATAGTCATGCTTTCAGTTGTTTTAATCACGTTGTCTTCATGCAATAGCAAGCAACAGAAAC
>Ga0209373_10005616_pt1 | contig 10156 bp, 5 predicted proteins | sample Higcelweek5metaG_FD_187173 | JGI IMG/M metagenome (GOLD analysis project Ga0209373, IMG submission 187173) | Freshwater pond sediment microbial communities from the University of Edinburgh, under environmental carbon perturbations - High... | ecosystem: Environmental > Aquatic > Freshwater >...
GCCCGGCCTGAACGGCCCAGACACGTTCCAATACCGGGGCTGAATCGGTAAAAATTCGACCCTCAACAGGTGAAATTTCAGTTTTGATGTATTGTAAAAGTTTTTGAAGTTTCTCTTTAACAACAAGATGATAATCTTTTCCGTAGGCGTATTTTGTAACAATGGGAACTTTACCGGTTTGTAATTTACTGGGGAAATAATTCAGCAAAACCACCACCACCGATTTAGCTTCGGGAACCATAAGGGTTGGATCGAGCCTCATTTCGAAATGGTTGGCCAAGTAGCCCATGTTCCCTTGATAATTGTTTTCGAGAAATTTTTTAAGATATTGCTCTTCTTCCTCAAGCTTTCTGGCCGGAGCGATCCCGCAGGCTGAAAAACCAAGTTCCTGCGCTTTCTGCTTGATTATCAATGAATTGATTGGCTGCATAAAAGAAGTTATACAATCCAGAAATGATGTAAGAGAACACTCTCTGTAGAGATTCTTTTAGCAGTAGAAGTTGAGTAGAGATAGTCAGGCATACTTTCCTTGATTTCCAAAATCTCATTTTTAGTCCAACTGCTATCCGTCCTTGATAACTCCAAGATCCAAGAGTTTATCGTTTTAAACCAAAATTCAGAAGAAAATTTTTCAATAAAACCAAGCAACCCACAATGACGAAGACCTTTGCCGTGCTTCTCGATTTTAAACCGTTCAATTCCCCCATTTCGTTTTTCTCCAATTACATATTCTTTCTCAAAATTCGGGGAAGGCAATCGTTTTGATTCTACTACAAATAAAGGCTCATGGATCACTCCTTCTTCAACCGCATGAAAATAAAAATCAGGAATCCCTTTGGTACCATGAAATAAATCAGAATATTGATTTTTCACTCCAATAGATAGTTGGCTCTTTATTTGCACTTCAACTTGCTCTACAAATATCTGTGTGAGCTTGTTTTCATTCAGAGGTAAAATTATATTAGATTGGCCAATAGCTTTCTTAAAAGGGACACAACTGGACTTAACAGCTTGCACAATAATGGTAATTGTTTTTCCCAATTCAGCAGAGATCTCAGGGAGATTTTCTTTGGTTTCTATAATATCCTCTGCTGTCATCTAATAATTGGCTTTAGCTAAATCGGAAAAACATTTATCAGCATCACGATAGGCAATTAACGAAAGCCAATAACGGTATTGGTTGGGTTTAATAAAAATAATGGTGTCTTTTTGTGGGTATAACTTAATAATTCGGTTAGTGGTTAAATGTTTTGATACCTGATAATCAGTTAATCCAATGATGTCTAAGTTTATTTGATTTTTATGGAATAAAGGGTCATCATCTTTATCATCGTATTTAAAAACTGTTGCAATGAACGAATTGCCATAAGACACTACTTCACTAAGCCTGAATCTTTTCTTCCCCTCTTCGTACATTAAGTTGAGAACTGATGAAAATTCTGTTCCGTAATTTTTAATGGTTTTATCACGTTCTTTTAAGTGGATCGGCTGAACTGCCTTTGATGATTCTCCTTTAATTAGAAAATCACGCATAATATGATTGACCTCATTAATAATTGTGGATTCAAAATTAGAAAATACAAAATCATGATTAATAGGGAAAAATGGTAATTGCATAAAATCAATTTTCAAAACTGCAGTATTTCTGTTAATTAACAGATAACTACTTTTCGAAAACATACTAAACCTATAAAAATCAGAGTATCTATTAATAGATTCTAATATTTCTTTTAAAAGTCTTTCATCATTATCAATTGAAACAATGCTAATAACCTGAGCTCTGAATGAGAAGGTTATCTCATTTAAAAACGCAGGAAGTCTTTTCTCACCAATATTTTCCCAAAGAATTAAATTTGGACATTTAAATGCAATTTCATCAGGTAATTTCTCAAAAGTGAGATTTTTATCTATTGATGTCAGAAGTGAGTAATCAATTTTATTTTCTGTGATTGCTACAGTAGGTAGCGTTTGAGTTTCAAAAATATAATTAGGCTTTAACTTTCCATTACTACCAACGATGAAGCCTTCATTTGCAACGCAATTCTTTTCATTCAAATATGATTCAAACGTTTGTTGCTTATCATACTTTTCTAAAACAAATCTTATTCTCCCTCCTCCGAGAAGGTTTGTTTTCCAAATATAATCACAATTAATAGCTGTTTGACGATTTACAAAATGCATATCGTAATCATCAATTTCAAAAACGATTCGTTCCCTGATAGCTTTTGTTCTTCTGAAAGTAACGTGAAGTATATTTTTACTAAAATCAGGTCTTTCATTTCTTAGAAAAATTGCAGCAGAAGCAACATCTGCACCATTATCCCATAATGCTTTATTTCTTGCCAATGAAGTGAAATCAAAGATTTGAACAACATTGAAATTGGAAAATAGTAGTTTTTTATATTCTTCCGAAGTCGAGTTATATAGCAACCCGGATGATTTAATGATCAAGCATTGTATTCCATTTTCTTTCAAATAAGGTAACGAATCGGAAAGAAATTTTAAAGCAATCTGCCCTTGAGGAATTTTTGTTTTGTGATCCCTGTATTCCCAAATTTGAGAATAATTCTTTAATGCTCCTCTATTAAATGGAGGATTCCCAATTATCAAATTATATTTTTGATTGCTAATTTTCAAGTAATTGCCTTTTTGTTTGTTGATGGATGAAGAATCTTGATCGTCTTTGAATTTTAGTTCATTGATAAAAAAGTCTGTATGGAGAATATTGGTTTGTGTCAGATCGTCAAACCGAAGTTCGTTTATGATTTGCATTGGAGACAATTCATCGCATAGAGCTAAGCAAAGACTAAATGCGGCCAATTGGGTTGCCTGTTCTTCTTTATCGGCACCATACACACATTTTTGTAACTCTTTTAATATGGCATTGGTACGAGGAGTTTCGATCTTATTTTGTAACCTCCACCATTGAACTAAACGTTTGAATGCCAAAACGAGGAAGATACCTGAACCACATGCTGGATCGAGAATTTTAAATATTTGTAAATCTACTTCTTTGTAATCTTTTAAGGGCATTGCCTCGTCTACCAAAAGCTTGGCCAAATGTGAAGGGGTGTAATATATACCCTCTTCCTGTTTGTTCTTCTTCTTTTCTCCCTCCTTTTTATCACCGGCTAAAAATTCTTCATACAATCGGCTAATTAATTCAACCGGAATATAGTTGAATTCATATAACCGAATATCATCAAATTGAATTATTTGTTGCCCGTCAGGATGCGAAATCCCCTCTAAAGCATTAGCTAGAACGTTAAGGTTGCATCCTCTAATTATCTCTTTTTCTGTTTCTTCCCAAACAAATAAATTACCATTAAAATCAATATTTAGCTTTTCAAGCAACTCAACAAATTTACCTTTTCCTAAAACTTCGGTAAAATGTTTTGCATTGTCAAATTGATTGAAATAGATTTCTCCAAAAGGATTCTTTTCGTTTTCGTCTCTTTTTTCTTCAAGGTATTTGATGAGTATCGATTGGATAATGATTTTATTTATAATCTGTTTGTTTATCCCTATATTTTCTTTTCTTAAAACTTCAGTTACTTTTTTTATCCATGAAATGAGGATATCATAAGCAGAGTTATTTGAAAACTTGAACTTGTTTTTATTTTCCTGTTCGTCCCAAAAGACACCACTTTTCAGTTTAATAGCAAACTGTTCATTGTATAAATGATGCACTTTTGCAGCTATTTCAAGATGTTCCTCCAAATAAACAGGAGAATATTTATTAGAATCATCTGATTTAACATGTTTTGTACAGTCAACTATTTTTATCTCAGTGTCGAAAAAGAAACAAGCCAAAGGGGCTTCACCACTACTCCAAATTTTCTTTTGAATTAATGCAATTTCGTTTTCAATAACGCTTTGTAGTCCTTTTTGAGTAAAGTCGAAAAGATAAGCCTGCGGTTTGAAATTCCCATTAAATAATCTTCGAAGGTATACTGCACTGGCATTAAATTTTCGTGCTTTTTCTAAATGAAATTCAATTTGAGGGTCAAGTTCCTGAGAATTTGAGTCTGATAGATACAAAGAATCATCATCATAAAAGCCTAAAGCTTTTAGACCTCTCGTGAAGTTAATGCTTTGAATTTTAACCTCTTTCATAGCGTCCATCATTAATTATAAAAGTATGAAAAAAAGATGAATATTTTATATCCATTCCCAATTTGATAAAAATGAAAAATCATACCTATAAACTATTATTAATGAGCAGCTTATTAAGCCTCTAGTGGTTTAGTCAAACAAATACTAAACGGTTATTAAAGCCAAGGCTACTTCGATTTTTTAATCGCCCCCAACTTAACCTTCAGCAATTCAACATTGATCTCTTTCAATTCCTTCTCTTTAAAAACGGAGAAATCGTAAAAATTAAATTTCTTATCTAGCGTGATAAATACAGCCTTATTCGATTCAATCATTACATCCTGAATATTGTCTATGGATATTGCTTTTGGCTTCTGCGATAAATTTTTAAACACTATTGAATCGGGATTAATAAGAATAAAGTTCTTTTCTGCCATCCAATACTTCCCAATCAGAGCATAGAGAATGCTAAAAATTCCTGTAAATAGAAAACTAAGATATATTGCTGTAAATCCGCCAATTGACAATAAAAGCCCGATTGAACCCAGACCAATTTCAATTGTACCGAGCATTTTATAAAGTCTTTTACTATTCTGATCCAATGACCTTCTTCCTTTAAAGATCATGTTAAAACTCGTATCATTCATAATTTCAACACTTAAATACTGCATTATTTATGTGTGGTAAAATTATGGAAATATTTTACATGGAATTGAGGATGCAATAAATTTGAGGTGATAAGGTTACAATAACATTTGAATATATTCTATTCAGAATAGGTTAAACTGTTTCAGTTTTTTCCAAATTTACTATATTTCATCCGAATATAATTTGTTTTTAAAGGCCTGATGGAACTCGCATGTCCCGATGTACATCGGGATTCATCCGTGTTTGTGTTTTAAACGAACATGCTCGTTTCATAACTTTTTGATTCTTTAATATTCGTACATCCTATAATACTTTTCACTTATTTATTCTTGCCATTTTTTGTTACATTTGATATGAAAAGAAGAAAAATTTGGCAAATTCGATCACAAAATATAATTAACCTGCTAAATTCTTTTGTCTTGAGCGTGACAACCATGGTAAGATTAAGGCTTTTTATTTTTTTCCTGACAGCAATTTTGAGAATACAGTCTCAATCGTTGTTAGCATCTGGTGATTCGCTTTTTTTTAAGCAGATCACCTATGAGAATGGTTTGCCCGGGAATAATCTGAGAAGTCAGGTTCAGGATCATTTGGGCATCATGTGGATTTCTGTTGAAGCAATGGGCGTGTGCCGGTTCGATGGTCAAAAATTTACTCAATTCAGAAACGATCCAAATGATTCCAATTCTATTTCAAGCAATTTTGTTAATTCGATCATAGAAGATGACAAGGGGCAATTGTGGTTTGCTTCAGACAACGGGCTTAGTAAATTTGATCGAACGAAGATCAGATTCGACTGTTTTCTTCATAATGATCATGACTCTAAAAGTTTGCCTAGCGAGATTTGCAATACGCTCTTTATCGATTCTCAAAAAAGACTTTTGGTGGGTACAGGTAATGGATTGGCCATTATGAATCAGGAAGGAACCGGCTTTTGCAACTACCTTCTTGTGGGGGAAAATGAAAAAACTGAAAATCAGATTCTTATATCTGCAATTAAGGAGTATCCCCAAGGAATATTTTGGTTGGGAACCAACCATGGGCTCATTCAGTTTTCGGAAAATAAAGGAATTATTCAATCATGGGAAACTACCGGATTATCAGACAATGAGCCCATTATGAACCAAATATTTACAATTGAAATTGATCAAAACCAGAAACTTTGGATCGGTACCCGAAGTGGCCTCGATCGATTCGATCTTGCCCAAAATAAGTTCGACCATTGGCATTTTAAGCCTGAAGATGTTGCGTTATATCAAAGCGAGGGAGTCAATTCAATTATTTACGACAGTGAGAATAAGCTTTGGGTAAGCACATTTACAAAAGGAATCTTAGTCATCAATACCCAAACAGAAAATTATGAATTAATCAAAGGTCAAGCTGGAAAAATAAATTCACTGAAAAGCAACCACATTAAATATGTTTATGAAGATCATGGCAAAAAAATATGGATTGGCACAAAGTTCGATGGACTATTCAATGTGGAGAAAAAAAACAATCAATTCGACAATTGGCCAAAACGACTTGAAATACTGAAAAAGCTGAGTTCAATTTATATCTATTCAATTTTTGAAGATGGTAAAAACACCATTTGGATTGGTTCCAAACTTGACGGATTATTTAAAGTTGATTTGCAGAAACAATCGATAACCAATTATTCGAATGATTCGAAAAAGACAAGTTCGATTTCATCAAATCGGATACAAACTATTTTTAGAGATTCAAAAAAACGGTTATGGCTAGGCAATATGCCTGGTTTAGACTATTTTGATGAAGCGAAACAAAAATTCATTCATTGTAACAATAATTTAATCGTAACCATAATATTTGAAGATACCCAAGGACGGATTTGGGTAGGAACATATACCGGGTTGTACTTGTTAAATCCGGAAAATTTCAGTTTGGAACGTTTTAATGAGTGGAAAAACGATGAAATAACCAATAACAAATCACTCGATGTTTATTCAATAATTGAAGATAAAGAAAACAATCTTTGGGTTTCAACCCGTACCACAGGGTTATTTGTTTATAAACAAAAACTTGGGCAGATTATTCACTACACAAAAGGTGATTCAACAAATCAAAGCATAAATAGCAATATGGTTCGGGCTCTGTTTGAAGATTCGTCAGGAAATATTTGGATTGGCACCAAAGGAGGAGGACTAAACAAATATGATCCAAAACAAAACAGGTTTGAATACTATGGAATTGAAGATGGCCTTCCTTCTGAGTTAGTGTTAGGAATCAGGGAAGACCGGAAAGGAAATATCTGGATTGGCACACACAATGGAATTTCGAAATACGATCCGAAAAACAATTCTTTTACCAATTTCAATTCCGACGCTGGCTTAACCAGCAACATCATTGAACCGGGGGCAGTGTGCCACTTCTCACACGGAGAGATGCTCTTTGGTGGAAATGAAGGATTTAACGTGTTCTATCCCGACGACATCAAACGCATTGACACGAAGCCCAAAGTTTTGATTACTTCGATAAGTGTTTTCAATAAACAAATCATTCAAGATGTTGCTACACATCAAACTGTTAATCTTTCACACAAGGACAATTACATCACGTTCGAATTTATCCTTTTGGATTACAAGAACCCGTTTAGGCATGAGTATGCCTACATGTTAGAAGGTTTCGATACTGATTGGAACAATTCTGGCAACAGGAACTTCATCTCATACAATGGCCTTCCTCCGGGCAAGTATATTTTTAAGGTGAAAGCTGCCAATGAATTTGGCAATTGGTCTGTCGAGAACCCGGAAATTGAAATTACGATCAATCCTCCATTTTATAAAACGGTATGGTTTAGAACCTTCTTTATACTATTTGTTTTAATTTCAACGGCATCCATTTTCTTTCAAAATTCAAGGAGAATTAAAAGGCGAAGAGAAGAATTGGAACATCTGGTTCAGGAACGCACCTCACGTTTGAAGACTGTTGTATCTGAGTTGTCGCAAAAAAATATTGTTATCAGCAAACAAAAAAACGAAATTGAACAACACCAGGCGCATCTTGAACAAAAAGTAATTGAACGCACCCGCGACCTTGAGGTTGCCAAGAAAAAAGCAGAAGAAGCCGACCGGCTAAAATCTTCGTTTTTGGCCAACATGTCACACGAGATCAGAACTCCATTGAACGCTATTTGCGGATTTTCATCGTTGCTCAACGACGATGACCTCGACCGATCGACACGGCAGGAGTTTATCGATATAATTACAACCAATTCAACAATGTTGCTCAGACTTATCGAAGATATATTGGACCTGTCAAAAATAGAAGTACAACAACTCACAATCCACAAAGAGAAATTTGAGGTTAACAGTTTAATGTCCGATCTGTTTGCCATATTTTCTGAGGAAATTAAGAACCAGAAAATTGAAGGCGTTGAACTTAGATGTCCGAAACTAAATCAGGACAATCCTCCACTAAATTTATACTCTGATCAATTTCGTATCAAACAGGTTTTGTTGAACCTGCTTGGCAATGCGCTAAAATTTTGCCGGGAAGGTTATATCGAATTTGGGTATCTGGACCAAGGTGAATTCCTCTTTTTCTATGTAAAGGATACCGGGATTGGAATACCCCCGTCTCATCAGGAGATGATTTTTAACCGGTTCATTAAAATTGAAGATAAAAAAGTAATGTACCGCGGAACTGGCTTGGGGTTAAGCATTTCGCAAAGTATTGTTGAATTGCTGGGAGGAAAAATCTGGGTTGAATCGGTAGAAGGGAAAGGCTCCACTTTCAGTTTTAAAATTCCTAAAGATATGGCATGATCTCTTTTCAGAAGATTAAAAGTTTTTTGCCCGATGGGTTTATCACGGCCATTATTTCCATGATCCTTCTGGCATATCTTATTCCCGGAATTGGGGCAAAAGGGAGTATGATCGAACTGAAAACGGTTTCCCGGTATGGTATCATGTTGCTGTTTTTCTTTTACGGGCTTAGGCTGAGTCCCGAGAAGATGATCAACGACCTGAAAAACTGGAAGCTCCACCTGACCATTCAACTGCTGACATTCATCTTTATCCCGGTTATTGTCCTGCTGTTTTACCCCTTTTTCAGAAATGGTGAATACCATCAGATGTGGCTGGCTGTATTCTTTCTGGCAGCTTTGCCATCAACGGTTTCATCGTCGGTGGTGATGGTTTCCATTGCACGGGGGAACATTCCCGGGGCTATTTTTAATGCCAGTATCTCGGGCATCATTGGCATAGTTGTTACCCCACTGTGGATGAGCTTTTTTCTGAAGGCATCGACAGTTGGTTTCGACTTTTCAAAGACCCTTACCGATCTGGTCATCCAAATTCTGATACCGGTTATCGCGGGGTTGTTTCTCCATAAGTTTTGGGGCAAATGGGCGCTCAAATACAAAAGCCAGCTCAGCCTTTTCGACAAATGCGTAATCCTGACCATTGTTTACAACAGTTTTAGCGAATCGTTTACAAACGGTATTTTCAGCAGCATCCCCAATTGGACATTGTTCGTATTGTCGGGAGCAGTGATTGCGCTGTTTTTCATTGTATATGCATTCTCGAACTGGATTTCAAAAATGATTGGATTTACCCGCGAGGAGCAAATAACCGTGGTGTTTTGCGGCTCGAAAAAATCGCTGGTACACGGTTCAGTCTTCTCAAGTGTGCTTTTTGCCGGAAGCGCGGCAGCCAGTTTATTTTTAGTTCCAATTATGATTTATCATGCGTTCCAGCTTTTCTATATTAGCATCGTTGCCAGAAAAATAGGCCAGGAAAAACGCTAGGTTAATGAATAAGAAAATAAAATGAATGTATATGTATTGCATTCTAACTTTAGGCATTTTAGGCACTCTTAATTTTAGTCACTGAATTGCAATAAAATACATACAGTAAATGGACAGATTTATTAGAAATATTGACAACCAGATAGAATCGAATCGGGGAAAAAATATTTTACTCGACAAGCCTGAAATATTTCAATTCATAAGTGATACCATTAATGAAATTTCAAACATTAATGAGTTAAATATGAACGCTGAGGGCATTTTAATTGATTACACTACGGACAAGGTCCTTGATGAGTTTTGCAGAATTAATCAATATTACTCGTTCGATACAAAATCTAAGAACGATTTAAAGAAAATATATTCTGATTTATTTGCAAAACTCCGGTTAAGGATCGACTCAACAGAAGAAATTTCAAGAGAACATTATCAAAAGCTGAAAGATTGGCTCCTAAAATACAATTCTTTTGCCGGGAAATTATACACCAATTCAGTCCAAATAGTTGAACCTGTAGTATGTTCGGAATATAGCCCTGATTTGCAAATTGAAATTCTTCAAATTGATTTCAACAGGTTAATGCCCCCGGTTTTAGACATTGGGTGTGGAAAACAAGGGAAATTAGTCGATTTTATCGCCCGTAAAGG
>Ga0209373_10005617_pt1 | contig 10155 bp, 10 predicted proteins | sample Higcelweek5metaG_FD_187173 | JGI IMG/M metagenome (GOLD analysis project Ga0209373, IMG submission 187173) | Freshwater pond sediment microbial communities from the University of Edinburgh, under environmental carbon perturbations - High... | ecosystem: Environmental > Aquatic > Freshwater >...
ATTTAAAGACGCAAGCTTATAAGATGCGTTTTTTGCTAACAGGCCTAATTCTTTTACAGTCATGATCAGTCTTCTTCCTCTTCTTCCGGAAGCTCAGCATTGTGATAAACATTCTGTACATCGTCATGCTCGTCAAACTGCTCCAGCATCCAGTTAATTTTTTTAAGATTTTCTTCATCCGTAACAGGAACGGTGTTCTGGGGAATCATGTCTATCTGTGCTTCGATGAAAGTATATCCGGCATCCTCCAAAGCCTTACGGACAGCAGAAAAGCTCTCGGGTGCGGTGATGATTTCAAAAGCATCTTCCGTGGGATTGAAATCCTCTGCACCTGCATCCACGGCGGCCATCATAAGCTCGTCTTCGTCAGTTGCAGCGGTTTTTTCGATAATAATAACGCCCTTTTTATCAAACATCCATGATACACAGCCGTTTGCGCCCATAGAGCCGCCTGCTTTATCAAAGGCATGACGCACTTCACCGGCAGTACGGTTGCGATTGTCCGTTACGATCTCCAATATGACTGCTACACCACCGGGGCCGTAGCCTTCGTAAGTAATTTCTTCATAATTGGTGGAGCCGTCATCGCCTGCTGCTTTTTTGATGTTGCGCGTGATATTTTCGTTGGGCATATTGTTGGCTCTTGCCTTGGCAATCACATCAGCGAGCTTGCTGTTAACAGAAGGATCAGGTCCGCCATCTTTAATTGCCAGACAGATTTCCCTGCCCAATTTCGTGAATATTTTTCCCCTTTGGGAATCTGTTTTCTCTTTTTTATGTTTGATGTTTGCCCATTTACTATGTCCTGACATAAGATCAACTGCCTTTCTGGTTGTTAAAAGTGACTTGATACATCAGAATCCCTGCCGCAATAGCCGCATTTAAGGATTCCGCCTTCCCTTTCATGGGAAGTGTAAGCACACGATCGGCAAGCGCAAGAATTTCTTCTGCAATACCATTGCCTTCATTTCCGATAATCAACGCTATTTTTTCATCTTGTATGAATTGCTGTGTAAAGATATTTTCGCCTAACATCCCGGTACCGCAAACGGTATATCCGACAGCTTTCAGCTGCGGGATAACTTCATTTAACTGCATATCTGTATAGATAGGTAAATTGAATATAGAACCCATGGTGGCACGAACAGTTTTTGCGTTGTGCAGCTCCACACTGTCTCTTGAAACCAAAATAGCCGAAACACCCGATGCGTCCGCAGTGCGAATGATCGTACCCAGATTCCCCGGATCCTGCAAGCGGTCAAGCAAAATAACCAATCCTGATAATTCTGCAAAATTCAGTTCCATGGAAGGCTCTATAATAGCCTGTGCCATGATCCCTTCGGGTGCGCTGGTATCGGATAAGGATTCAATGATCTGCGGCGAAACCTGTAATATATCCTGGCAATCTGTATCCTGCAGCAGCTCTGAATACTTCTCCGCACAATTGTCCTGCAATATAATGCAAGCAAAGTGAACACCGTTATGAAGGGCATCGGATACCGAACGCTTACCTTCCAAAAGATAGGTTCCGGTTTCTTCCCGCCCTTTTTTAGTTTTAAGTGTGCGCAGTGCTTTTATGCGATCATTTTGCAGACTGGTAATATACATCATAAAATTCCTTAAAAAAATAGCGCAACGGTTGTTTCAACGCTGCGCTATTGCATGTAGGTTAATTCAATTGCGCTTTTGCTGTTTCTGCCAGTTTGGTAAAAGCTTCAGCGTTATAAACGGCTAACTCAGCCAGCATTTTACGGTTAACGGTCACATTGGCCAGCTTCAATCCGTGGATCAGTGTGCTGTAAGAAAGACCATTTATACGGGCAGCAGCATTGATTCTGGTAATCCAAAGTGAACGGAAATCTCTTTTTCTTAGCTTACGACCTACAAAGGCATAGGCTTGTGCTCTCATAACGGACTGATTCGCTACTCTGAACTGTGTACTCTTTGCGCCCCAGAAACCCTTGGCTAACTTTAAAACTTTTCTGCGATTTTTATTGCCATTTACGGCTCTTTTAATTCTCATTGTAATTTCCTCCTACGGTTATTTATATGGGATAAGCTTGCGGATGTTGTTCGCTTCAACCGCAGAAACGAAAGTGCCTTTACGCAGATTTCTCTTGCGCTTGGTTGACTTTTTGGTAAGAATATGATTTCTGAATGCTTTTGCTCTTTTTACCTTGCCGGATTTAGTAAGACTAAATCTTTTGGCAGCGCCTCTGTGTGTTTTCATTTTTGGCATTGTGGTTCCCTCCTATAATAAAGTATTTAGTTAGAAGCAAGAATCATGATCATATTGCGACCTTCAAGCATAGGAGGCTTCTCAACCTTTGCCTCATCCTTTAGCATTTCGCTGAATATAGTCATGATTTCGCGGCCAATTTCCGGATGTGCGATCTGTCTGGCTCTGAAGCGAATGGATACCTTAACTTTGTCTCCGTCTTTAAGAAACTCGCGGGTCTTTTTGGCTTTCACTTCCATATCGTGTTTCTCAATGGTAGCGGAAAGCTGAATCTCATGTAAAGTAATCACTCGCTGATTTTTGCGTGCTTCCTTTTCCTTCTTCTGCGCTTCAAAACGGAACTTGCCGTAATCCATGATTTTTGCTACGGGCGGTACCGCTTTGGGCGAAATTAAGCAGAGATCCATTCCTTGCTCTTCGGACATGGCCAGAGCAGCCTTAACAGGAACGATGCCCAACTGGTCACCTTCCGGTCCGATCAGACGAACTTCTTTTTCTCGGATTTGTTCATTAATAGGTATTTCTACGATGGGGATACACCTCCATAAAAAATAATGCGGGCAGCACAGGCTACCCGCAACAAAATAATATTACTATTATGAACCATGCCTGATCATAAAATCGGCAGGTGAGAAACGGGTAGTTTCTGCTTTGCTAAAAAAGGATACCATAGTACGCATATTTTGTCAAGAATAATTTATCAAATTGTCTTATCTTTGATCTCCTGCTGTATCTTCGCAAAAAATTCTTCAAATGTCATGACGCCCAGATCTCCGGATTTGCGTGAGCGGACGGCAACCTTGCCTTCTGCGGCTTCCTTGTCACCGATCACCAGCATGTAGGGAACCTTTTCCATCTGTGCTTCTCTGATCTTAAAGCCGATTTTCTCGTTACGCATATCTGCTTCTGTACGGATGCCTGCGTCACGCAGCTTCCTGTAGAGCGCATCACAGGTATCGGACACTCTGTCTGTAATATTTAGTATGCGCACCTGTTCGGGAGACAGCCAAAGCGGGAACGCACCGGCATATTTCTCGATCAGCAGAGCAAGCGTGCGCTCGTAGCAGCCGATGGATGTACGGTGTATGATATATGGATTCTTTTTGTTGCCATCCTTGTCCGTATATTCCATTCCGAATTTTTCGGAAAGCATTTGATCAATTTGTATGGTAATCAGCGTATCCTCTTTACCATGAACATTTTTAATCTGGATATCAAGCTTTGGTCCATAAAAGGCAGCTTCGCCGATTCCGATTTTATAAGGAATCTCCAGATGGTCAAGAATTTTTTTCATTGTTGACTGCGCTTCATCCCATTGCTTCGGAGTGCCGATATACTTTTCGGTGTCGCTGGGATCCCACTGAGAAAAGCGATATGAAACATCTTCAAAAAGACCCAAGGTCTTCAGAAAAAATAATGCGAGCTCCAGACAATTTTTAAATTCATCCTCAAGCTGCTCCGGCGTACACATCAAATGTCCTTCCGAGATTGTGAATTGACGGACGCGGATAAGCCCGTGCATTTCGCCGGAAGCCTCATTGCGAAAAAGTGTAGAGGTTTCATTATAGCGCAGTGGTAAATCACGGTAGGATCTGCTGCGGTTAAGGTATGCCTGATACTGGAAGGGGCAGGTCATGGGTCTCAGAGCAAAAACTTCGTCATCGGTGTCTTCGTTGCCGAGAACGAACATGCCGTCTTTATAATGATCCCAGTGACCCGAAAGCTTATACAGATCACTTTTTGCCATCAATGGTGTTTTAGTAAGCAGCCATCCGCGTTTTTGTTCCTCATCTTCAACAAATCGCTGCAGAAGCTGTATAATTCTTGCGCCCTTCGGGAGCAAAATCGGGAGACCTTGACCGATCAAATCAGAGGTTGTGAAAAATTCCAGCTCGCGTCCCAGCTTATTATGGTCACGCTTTTTGGCTTCTTCCAGCTGCAGCAGATAGTCATCCAGTTCCTGCTTCTTCTCAAAGGCAGTGGCATAAATACGCGTAAGCATTTTGTTTTTCTCGCTGCCTCTCCAATATGCGCCTGTGATAGAAAGCAGCTTAAAGTTCTTTACAGCGCCTGTAGAGGGCATGTGCGGACCCGCACAAAGGTCTGTGAACTCTCCCTGCGTATAGAAAGATATTTCAGCATCCTGCGGCAGATCCTCGATCAGCTCGACCTTGTACGGCTCACTCATATCCCCCATCTTTTTCAGCGCCTCGGCTTTTGGCAAAGTAAATCTGGCCAGTGGATAATTCGCAGAAGCTATTTTTTGCATTTCAGCTTCTACGGCACCGAGGTCCTCCGTAGTGATAGGCTTCACAAAATCAAAGTCATAATAAAAGCCTTTATCAATGGAAGGTCCGATGGCCAGTTTGGTCTCCGGATAAAGCCTCTTAATTGCCTGCGCTAGTATATGGCTGGCGGTATGACGGAGTACTGTGACATATTCCGCATCGCGTTTGGTGATGATCGCCAGGCGGCTGTCTGCCGTAATAACGCTGTGAAGATCAACCAGCTTGTCGTTGACCTTTGCGGCCAGCGCAGCCTTTGCCAGCCCCTCGCTGATGCTTTGCGCCACCTCAAAGGGTGTCACTGATCCGTCAAATTCTTTTACAGATTGATCGGGCAATGTAATTTTCATAAAAATACCTCCAAATAAAAAAATAAACCCGTCCCCTGTACAGGGACGAGTGATGAGCTCGTGGTTCCACCCAAATTCGTAATAAAACCTCAATGGTATATAACGCATACCATACGATTCGATCCAAGGCCGGTACAAATTACACTACCTTCAGCGTCCTTCCACCCGTGTGACGCCTCTCTGTGAAGACAGGATGCAATCGCATGTTCCTTTTCATATCAATTATAAAAATTATAGCCTTTCGGCGCAACCCTGTCAAGACTTTTAAGCATTTTGCTTAATAAAAGCCTATTCTTTCGGGAAAAACATTACATATCGTCGTGATAATCGGTGCGTTTCTGTCCATAGTATGATCGATCAATATATGTTCGGGTGAAAGTGAAAGTAATTGTGATAACAGCCGGTCGTTTTCACTTTCCGGCATGTCTGCCGCTGTCAGCTCGGAAAATGAAAGCGGCAGGCCTTCTTTCTGATCAATCAGAACATAATGCTTCTGCGCATCGGTAGAGATCAATACCTCTCCGATACTGCTGATTTGTTCCTCCGCCAGCATACGCAAAAAATAGACAAAGCTCTGGTATTCCTGTTCCAGCATATAATGGTGCATCACAAATTCAGACATCAAAATGCTGTTTTTATAGATATCGCGCATATTAAAACGAACAAAGCCATCCACAGCAAATATAACAGATTCCTTTAGAAAGCTTAATATCTCTTTGCCGGTGTGCTCAAATTCCTCTATAGACGGCTGAATCAATTTAAAAAACGCTCTTTCCAAAGGAAGGGAGTCAAGCGGTATACCGGCAAAATCATACCTGTCCTTCATTTTTTCCGCACATTGCTGCGGCAAAATGATTTCATAGATCAGATCAGACAGTAGGGATGCGATATATTCCATATCTATATTTTCATGATTTACATATGTGTTGGTCACAATACCGCCTTGTATCTCCTGCTGCATCGTAAAGGTTCCTACGCAAAGATTGGGCAGCAGCATATCATGAAAAGTATTCAAATATTTTTGCCAGCCGACACCTGTTGAAATAGCAAAGGTATCCACCATTTCACCTCAAAATAAAATATAAAGACAATTCCGGAGTATTGTCCTTTGTAAATAGTATATCCAAATAAAAGGCAAATGGTTATGGTAATATATGGGCAAAAAAATAAAACTGTTCATTATTTATCGCTATTTAATTTGCATGATAAGCTATAAAACAAAATGTTTAAAAAGAAACATTATGAAGCTGTCATTTTATTCATTCGGTTGCTGCCTGATTTGTTTTGGGCTTACACCGAACTCTCCTTTAAATTTGCGGGAAAAATAGTTTGAATCCGAAAAGCCGCATGCAAAAGCGACTTCGCTGATACTTTTTGTGCTGTTACGCAATATTTCACTTGCCTTGCTGAGCCTCAATTTAATAATATATTCAAAAGGCGTAATTTTATATACTTGTTTAAACACTCTGTCGAAGTGCCTTTCGGAGAATGCTGCAATTTCACATAAATACATCAGTGTAATTGGTTTTGTATAATTATTTTCTATATATGCTACAGCTTTTCCCAGCCCATATAAATTTCTTTGGTTATATTTATAATTACTTGCGTATTTTCTGCTTATATATACCACCAAATCAATAAAGTGGCATTTGAGTAATGACATATATCCATTTTGCGCAGTTTGCAACTCTTTTAACATAGAATCTAAGATTGAACGCACGTATTCCAGTCCTACAGGCTCCAGACGGAGCTTGCTTTCAAACCAATATACTTTACTGTTATATGGCTTATGAGAAAAAAGAGCATCGAAACCCGTGAGATTTTTTAAGTCTCGAAAATGTTCAAATATCTTTTCCGGGTAGTACATTACATTGTACAAAACGAGATTATTTGCTTTTGTAAATCCATGTGCCGCATTGCCATTGATAACAAAAATATCTCCTGCATTGACTAGATATTCGCGACCTTCAATAACGTGAACAGCCGATCCTCCTACAATAATTACCAACTCGGAAAAATCATGAACGTGCACAGCATAGTCTGAGGACAATGCATTGAAGTTCATATAAAACAAAAAATCGTTTTTTGTTATTTCATTCAAATAATATTTTATCATGTCTATATTGTGCTACTTATTGGCGACATAGTCAAGGTATTTTTATATAAATACCGTATAATGAATACAGGAATATTGATATAAAAGAGGAGGCTATTTATGCTTATTAACAAAACTGATATTATGGATACCAAAAAAAGATTTATCAAGTGGTGGAAGAGAGAAGAGACGGACAGGCCATTGCTGAGCATACCGGTAATGAATTGGTCAGCTGTAAATCAGGACAATTACAAATATAGTTCTTATAATGATAAGTGGACCAATATCGGCCGATTGATTGACAGGGATATTGACCTGGCGGCAAACACCAGATTTTGTGGCGAGTCGTATCCCGGCATGACAGCATATTTGGGGCCGGGCAGCCTTGGTGCGTTTATCGGATCAGAATTAACATTTGAGCCTGATACGATTTGGTATGAGCCGATTTTCAGCGATATCACAAAGGTTGAAATTAATTTCATGCCTTCAAACGAATGGTGGAAATGGACACTTGACTTTTATGAAAAGGCAAAAGAGATTACAAAGGGGCAGCTTCTTTTAGAGATGCCTGATCTGATAGAAAACCTTGATACAATAGCAACCTTAATAGGCGCACAACAATTACTCTATGATCTTTATGATTATCCTGAAACAATACATATCATTCAAAAAAAGCTTCTTCCAATATGGTTTGAAGTGCACAAAGCCCTTTACGATATAATCAAAACCGAAGATGGCGGAATGTGCTTTGGATGCTTCTCCATATGGGCACCCGGAACCATGGCAAAACTGCAATGCGATTTTTCTGCTATGATTTCACCGGATATGTTTGGAGAATTTGTACTTCCGTATCTTAAGCAACAATGCGATGCGCTTGATTATTCCCTTTACCATCTTGATGGCCCGGGAGAATTACCTCATCTTGATTTGATTTTATCTATTGATTCCTTGGACGCAATACAATGGGTGCCAAGTCCGGGATTTGATCCTGCTGATGCATCTTTTGACTACATATATAGACGTATACTGGATGCAGGCAAAGCAATTCATTTATCAACGGACATTCGAAATGCGGAGAGATTTATAAAAAAGCATGGCAAAAAGGGTGTGTTTATAAGAGCGATTGCCGAAAGCGAGAAACAGGCGTATGATTTGATAGATGCTTCTATCAAGTGGTGATTTATTTATAATGGCACCTCTCACCATTCAACGTTCGGATTATTATATTAAAAAAGCCAAAGCAAAGCGCAGACCGTTTGGACTGCGCTTTGCTCTGGTGCCGAAGACCGGGGTCGAACCGGTACAGTGTTGCCACCGCAGGATTTTAAGTCCTGTGCGTCTGCCAATTCCGCCACTCCGGCTAAAATATTAAAATGGAGGCGCCATCCGGATTCGGACCGGAGAATAAAGGTTTTGCAGACCTTTGCCTTACCACTTGGCTATGGCGCCATATTGGAGCGATAGACGAGATTCGAACTCGCGACATCCACCTTGGCAAGGTGGCACTCTACCAGCTGAGTTACTACCGCACATAATATATATATGGTGCCTCGGGGCGGAATTGAACCACCGACACGAGGATTTTCAGTCCTCTGCTCTACCGACTGAGCTACCGAGGCAAAATGGCGATCCAGATGGGGCTCGAACCCACGACCTCTAGCGTGACAGGCTAGCGCTCTAACCAGCTGAGCTACTGGACCACACTGGTGGGAACAATAGGGCTCGAACCTATGACCCTCTGCTTGTAAGGCAGATGCTCTCCCAGCTGAGCTATGCTCCCAATGTATCACCTTAACAGCGACGAAAGATATTATATTCTATTCCTGCACTTATGTCAATGAGAAAAAGCGGTTTATCTGCGGCTTTTTAGTTCTTTATAGATATCTTCCAAAGGAATGTTCTGCTGTGCGAGCAGTACGAACAGATGATAAATCAAATCGGCGGTTTCATAGCAAATTTCTTCTTTTGAGCCGTTTTTGGCGGCGATCACAACTTCGCACGCCTCTTCCCCGACTTTCTTCACTATCTTATCTATGCCCTTATTGTATAAAAAGTTCGTATAGGAGCCTTCCTTGGGATTGACCTTGCGATCCTGTATCACTTCATAAAGTTCATGGAGCATATCTACGCCTGTCGGAATATCTGCAGCTTCATACAGGTTATTAAAAAAGCAGCTATATTCACCGGTGTGGCAGGCATTGCCCGTTTGCTCCACCTCCAGCAGCAGCGTATCCGCATCGCAGTCATAGCGGATGGTCTTAACCGCCTGGAGATGCCCTGAGGTCTCGCCTTTTTTCCAGAGCTGATTGCGTGAACGGCTGAAATAATGTGTGTAGCCTGTCTCCATCGTCAATTTCAGAGATTCTTCGTTCATATAGGCGAGCATCAACACCCTGCCGCTGATAATATCCTGTGCGATGGCCGGTATCAAACCGTTCTGATCATATTTTAATTCCATATTAACTCCCCTCTGTCCGCAAAGCGGACACAAAAAACAGATAGCGTAAAAATTTATTATACTATCCTCCGCTTAAACCTTTAAAGCATCCTTTAGGTCAATAGCTCCTGTATATATGGCTTTGCCGAGTATCACGCCATAGGCGCCAATTTCTTTGCACTTTTGTATATCTTCCAGACTGCTGATCCCGCCGCTGGCGATAATGTTCATATTGGTCGCATCTATCAGCTGTTTAGTGGCATCAAAATTTGGTCCGCTGAGCATTCCGTCTTTTGATATATCTGTATAAACTACAGTCTGCACGCCCTGCTCTTCTGCGCGTTGTGCAAGCAGAACAGGTGAAATTTCAGTACTTTCTACCCAGCCCTTGAGGGCGACCCTGCCATCCCGGGCATCAATGCCGCATACGATTGCGAATCCGCCGAAAAGCTGAACACAGTCCTTTAAAAATGCAGGCTCTGTATAGGCAGCCGTGCCGATAATCACTCTGGTAACGCCGATATTGAGCATCCCTTCTACATCGGCAAGTGTGCGTATACCGCCGCCTACCTGAATATTCAGTCCGGTTTCATTTACGATATTCTTAATGATACCGGAATTCACACGCTGTCCGGAAAACGCTCCGTCCAAATCCACCAGATGCAGCCACCTTGCGCCTTGCGATTTCCATTTTAAAGCAGCTTCGACAGGGTCATCATTAAAAACGGTGACAGCATCTGCTCTGCCCT
>Ga0209373_10005618_pt1 | contig 10153 bp, 10 predicted proteins | sample Higcelweek5metaG_FD_187173 | JGI IMG/M metagenome (GOLD analysis project Ga0209373, IMG submission 187173) | Freshwater pond sediment microbial communities from the University of Edinburgh, under environmental carbon perturbations - High... | ecosystem: Environmental > Aquatic > Freshwater >...
AATACATATGATGTAAGCGTAACAGCTACATCAGATACTACTTACGTAGTTAAAACATCTTATACAATATTTACAGCTAACGCCAGTGATGGTGCTTCTGTTAAAACTACTCTAACTAACGTAGCTAGCGGATTAGTTGCTACATTAGTTGGTGAAAAAACAGTAAATGTTGCACTTAATGCATCTTATCCTTTTACAAATTATAATTCTACTTCTTTAAAAGTTAATTATAATGATGTATTAGTACCAAGTACTGATACTGGATTAGTAGTAACAACTGTTATTAAAAATACAGCTAATGAAACAGTAACAACTATAGATACTAGTAAAGCTAGTACATACACAGTTACTTATACAATTACTTATAAAACTAAAACAGTTACTTTAACTAGAACAATAACTGTAAAATAAAAAAAGTGCGAAAGCACTTTTTATTTTGTATAATTACAATATTTTTTTAATTTACAATTAACACATTCTGGGTTAATGGCCTTACAATTATATCTACCAAATAAAACTAATTGATGATGAACCTTTAATAATTCACTATCATCAAATATTAAATTTAATTTTTTTTCAATAATTACTACATCATCTTTAAAATCAGCAATTCCAAGTCTTTTGCTAACTCTAGAGACATGGGTATCTACTGCTATACAAGGAACATTATAAATATTACTTAATACTACATTTGCTGTTTTTCTACCAACTCCAGGCAAACTTTCAATAAATTGTCTGTCATTTGGAACATATCCAATACTTAATAAAGATTTAGATATTTCTATAATATTAGATGCTTTTTTATTATAAGTACCTATAGACTTAATTATTTTTTTTATATCTTCTATATTAGCACTAGCTAAAGAATTCAAACTAGGATATTTTTCGAATAAAACACTATTAACTGTATTTACTCTTTTATCCGTTGTTTGAGCACTCATCATAGTAGCAATTAATAATTCATAATCTTTATTGTAATTAAGTTCACATTTAGCATCTGGATATAATTCATTCAAATATTTAATTAAATCATTCTTCATTATCATCTAACCAATTATAATCAAATAATTCTTTTTTTTCTTCTTTTTTAGCTATAAACTCTGTTTTATTTTTATCCACAGATTCTTTTGTAGTTAAACCTTTTTTCTTCCATTCATATAATATTTTATCTATATATCTTAAATTAGATACTCCATTATATGTAGCTTCTTTTAAAGCTTTAACTATTATCTCATCATCCATTTTATCATCTAACCATCCATTGATTATTTGATATTCCATAGGAGACAATGTTCTTGCAAATTCTTGTTCAAATATATCATAAATATTACTTGATTTTTTTTCTTCTTTTTGTTCTTCATTTATAATTAAATATCCTAATTTATTATATAAATTATCTAAATTAATAACTTCTTCTCTAATATTATTAATTTTTTTCATATCTATTTTAATAATATCATTATTACTTAGACTATCTATTCCAACCATTACTTCTTCTAAATTAATATTTAAATCATTACTTATTTTTTTAGGATTATAAGACAGATTTTTTTCATTAAGTAAGTATATTAAAATAACTAATTCTAAATCACTTATTTTTAAATTTCTATAATTATTTAAAAGCAATTTAGGTAGTGTTACAGTACCATCTTTTAGTATATTTAAAACTTTTTCCATCATATCAATCACCTGCCATTTATTCTACTTTAAATATTTATTTAAATCAAGGTTTTCTATTAATTTATAGTACTCTTCATTTATATTTATTTTATCCATTTCAATATCTATTCTTCTTTTAGAAACAGTACTAATTAATTCTATTAATATTTTCATTTGTTCATATAGATTTTCTTCTATATTAAATCCTAGATTAATACTAAATCTTACAGCTCTTATTATCCTTAAAGGATCGTGTGTTAAGCTTAGTTTTGGATTATAGATACATCTTATTATCTTATTGTCTATATCTTCTCTAGAACCCATTAAATCTATATATTCTCCATTACTATCTATACATAAAGTATTAATAGTAAAATCTCTTCTTTGTAAATCTTCTAATAATGTATCTACATACTCTATTCTAGGAAATCTACTATTTTCATATATATCTTTTCTAAATGTTGTTACTTCAAAATCAAAATCATTATAATTTATTACTAATGATCCAAATCTTCTATTGTCTTTTATTACATCAAAATGACTAGCTAAAAAAGTAGGACTAGCACTTGTACATATATCTATATCATTACTTTCTATATTTAAATATTTATCTCTAGCATATCCTCCAACAATATAAGCTACATGTCCTAAACTTTCTATTGATTTTAATAATTCTAACGCTGATTCATACATAAAACCCCTCCTGAATATATTATACATTAATTTTAATTATTTAACAAAAAAAGAGGTTTCCCTCTAATAATAATCGTCTCCACCTTTAACTTCATCTATAGTTACATCTGGTAAAACTATTTGGTATTCTTCTGCATATTTAGCAAATTTATTTTTAAATATCGCTAATTCTTTTACTATACTATCTGGATATATTCTTTTGCTACTTTTTATAGCATTATATACATCTAAAATATCTACTTCTTTATTGTTTTTAAATAAAGCATGTGAAAATGCTGAAGTTAATACTGAAAATGCTACATCTGGGTACATAGCTGATAAGCCATATACTCTTTTAAATTCAGAAGTTGCACTTACTATTGATTCTACTAACATTGTATTAATAAAGTCATTGTATTTAAAACTACAACCTGTTTGTTTTGATATTTTAGGTAATGATCCTATTAATATTTTAACAGTTGTTTCTTCACTAGGTTCTAGTATTTCAATTCTTTCAAATCTTCTTAAGAAAGCTCTATCTCTAATAATATAAGTTTCATATTCCTCAGTAGTAGTAGCTCCTATAGCTTTTATTTCCCCTCTATCTAAAGCAGGTTTTAATATATTAGCTAAATCCATAGGATTATTTTTATTACCACCCATTAAAGTATGAATTTCATCTATAAATATTATAACTTTATCCATATTTTTAAGTTCGTTAACAAATACTTCTATTATCATTTGTTCTCTACCATCTATTGTAATATTACCAACTAATGATGTTGAATTGATTTTAATTATTCTATAACCTTTAATAGCATCAGGAACTAAATCCTTTTGTATTAAATAAGCTAAACCTTCTACAATAGCTGTTTTACCAATACCAGCTTTACCTACCAATAAGCCTGATTTCTCTGGAGTTAATAAAGTCATTATTAATCTAGATAATTCAGCTTCTCTTGCAATAGCTGGATTTGTAATATATTCTCTTTTTGTTAAATCATCACCATATTTATCTACAACACTAAATGAACTAAAATTTAATTCCATTTATTTCCCTCTTATTCTATATAACCAGCTGATTTAAATATTTTTACTAAAGCTGATGTAGATTGTTCTCCTACACTCTTTGGTCTAGTTAAAACTACTCCTTCTTTAATAAATACTATTGTTGGAGTACCAGAAACTTTAGTTCTGTTTTCTAAAATAGCATATTCTTTTTCAGTTAATTTTGATGCATCAATATATTTAACATCTATTTGATATTCTTGAATAAACTTTTCTAAAGTTGGTTTAAATGCTACACAGTGGCTACAAGTAGCTGATCCTATTAGTAGTACAAATGACTCATCATTTTCAAGCTTAGACATAAATTCTGTATATGATATCTCATCATATGTTTTAATTTTTTTTGTACTCTTTTGTCCAACTGCAATATATATCCCTACTGATATAAGTATTACTGCTGCTACAGCTATTAAAGCTATTAATCCTTTTTTCATATTATCACCATATTCATTATATAATAAATTTATGAAAAAAAAAAGAAATTTTAGTTCTTTTTTTATTTTATATAAACATTAAATTTTAAATATTTATTAAATTGTAATTCACTATTTTCTAAAACTGTATTTATTAAATTAGAATCACTATATCTATTTATAGCATTTTTTTCTTGATAATAAACACAATCTTTATAATATACAACATTATCTAAATTATCTGTCGTAAATAAATAAGTTTTAGTATTAATGTTTTGAATATTAGATCTATATACTTTATAGCTACTTCCACTTTGTTCATACATGTAATAATATCCTGATTTAGCTATTCCAGTTTTATCTACTTTAGCATAATTTACTCCACCTAATACATTATCAGTACTATATTTTGTAAATGTTATTTTGCTACTTTTTGCATCATAAGCACTAATATTAACAAAAGCACCATTAATATATTTTTTAATGCCTACTTCAGTATTTCCAACTTCTATTATAGTTTTTGTTTTAACATCTATTTCATATTGTTTTAATGTATCTCTATCAAATAAGTAAACTGAATTACCTATTACTCCTTGTACGTATGAATCCATACTTATATCATAATCATAAAGGATTGTAGATTTAGAGTTATTAGCTATATTTACTAAAGTAAATTTATTAAATTTAGTTTCTTTTGTATAATCAGCTAACAAATAATATTTTCCAACAAATGCTGATATATCTTTTGTATAAATATCATCTTCTAATATTTGAAAATTATATATTTTTTTTAAATTAACATTATTTAAAGTATATATACCTTTATAGTTTTCTAAAGCTAGAAAATGATTATTTAAAATATTATCATATACAGATAATAAACTATCAGTATTTATTTTTTCTAATTTATTTTTATATTTATCTAAATTATATCCTTTTTTTACTAAAGATTGGGCAAAAGTATCTAATGCAGCATCTTTAGAAGCTATGTAATTATAAGGAATATATAAATTATCTTTTTTACATATTATATCTGTTATTATTTTCCCATTTGTAAATATAGGTAAAATACAAGTATATGTATCATCACTATAAAACATAATGTCAGTTATTATTTGACTTTGCATATTAAAATTAACAAAAGTTTGTAAATCAAAATCATATTTATCATTAACATTTATATTAAAATAATAATTATCAGATTCACCTTTAGTATTAACTGTATATATTTCATTAATTTTGTATTTATTACTATCTATTTCTAACTTATAATCAAGTGTATGTCCTTTTTCAATAAGTTTAAATCCAGCTTGAATTGCAAAGTATAATAAAGTCATTACGACTAAAAGTCCAAACATCCTCTTCATAGTATCACCACATTAATAATAACATATTTTTTTCTTTTTTAAAAGTTCTTATTTATAATTATTTTTAAATATACTGCACATAAAAATTCTTCTGGAAATAAGGCAATTAGATTATATATTTTTTTATTATTTACATTTAAATTATTATAAATATATTTTATAGTTGCTTTATTATTTAACAGTATTTTCATTTTACTATCTTTAATCATTCTTTCAACTTTATCTTCACCTTTTAAAGATAAAAAAGATTTTTTAAGTATTTTATTATAATCAGTTATTTTATAAATTACTGTTTCATCTAATTCAAAAATAGTTCCTGTTTTTTCCAGTATTTTATTAAAATCATTTTCTAATATTAAATCACTTTTTTTAACTAAAATCCTCTTTAATATTGATATAGTTATCACACTATCTATTAATGAATTATTATCTGAATTTAATATTTCATTTATTATATTAATATAATCATTTTTATGTTTTTTAAAATTTTTATCTAAACTATGTTTTTTGAAAGTAAACTTTGATCCATCCAATTGTTTAAAAGTTTTTAATGTATCATTATATCCAAATTTAATAGCTCTTTTAGACATCTCTTTTTCAAATACTAAAAATATTCCAATATTATTTCTTGGTTTAATATAAGTAATATTAACTTTATCACTTTTAACTTTTTGTTTAAACCCTACTTCATCTAAATCAACAGCTATTATATCAGTAGCTCCCATATCAACAGCTAAGTTAATTGGTAAATTATCATATAATCCTCCATCAATATAAGTTTTGCCATCTATTGTTTTCATTTTAAATGCAGGAAAACAAGAAGCTGAAGCGATTAAGTAATCTGCCAATTTTTCACGTTTGATATCCTTTTTTTTTAAAATTAAAGGTCTTAAATTTTTAGCATTTACTGTAATTAAACCCATATCTATTTTAGATGAATAAAACTTTTTTATATTAACTACATTTAATATAGTTGTTTCAAGACCAGCTACATCTAACCCCCCATTTAATACTCCCTTAGCATATTTTTTTAAATAGGTTTTTTTACCATTTTTACTATTATAATCCATAATCTTTTCTTCATTAAAAATCATTTTAGAATTTAGATTATTCCACAGTTTTAATCCTTTATAAAAAGTTTTTTGAGTCATCATAGCTGCATTAAGTGCACCTACTGATGTTCCCGTAACTATATCGTATTTAATTCTTAATTTTTTTAAAGCTTTCCAAACTCCCATTTGGTATGCTCCTTTAGAACCACCACCCGATAAAACAATAGCTCTTTTCATAATAACACCTCTTTTGCATTATACTACAAAACATTATTTTTGTATAATTAGCAATTAATAATTTTCTTATATAATAAACAATAATCATTATATTATTGTATATTTAATAATTTTTTGTTATAATAAATCTAGTTTGGGGAGGACATTTATGAACTTAAAAAGTATGGACAAAAAAGCTAAAAACTATTTTGTAATAGTGATTGGAGCAATGATGTTAATATTATTATTAATATTAATAATAAGCATTGCAGCAGGTGGAAGAGTTTCTTTTACAGTTGGAGAAAATAAAATAAAGCAAGCAGCTATTTCTTATTTTGCGGCTAGAGAAGATGAATTACCTATTGTTGGAAAATCAACTACAATTTCTATAGACAAATTAGTAGAAACAAAAAAATTAAAAAGTTTAGATAAATTATTTAAAAATAAAGATGCAGTATGTACTGGTAGTGTAACTGTAACTAATAATAATAGTTTTTATTTATATTCTGTTAACTTAGATTGTAAGGATGATTATAAAACTGAATTTTTATATAATAAAGTATTATCAGATAATACTTATACTTCTACTGGAGAAGGTTTATATAAAATAAATAACGAATCAGTATTCAGAGGCGAAGATTTAAATAACTATGTTACATTCGCTGAAAAAACTTGGTTAATAGTTAAAATCAATGCAGATAATTCACTTAAATTAATTAACTATGATGAATCAAAAAAATCTGTATGGGATAACCGTTATAATAAAGATGTTAAATCATCTACTGGAATAAATAATTATAGAGTTAGTAGAATTAAAGATTATGTAGAAGAATTTTACAATGACGAAGATATATTTAATAGCAAACAAAAAGCTTATATTGTAGCTCAAAATGTTTGTTTAGATAGTAAAGCAAGTGATGCTGTTATATCAAACAGTACTTGCATAGATGTTTTAGAAAATCAATATATAACTCTACTTGAAATTGGAGAATTTGTTACAGCTAGTATAGATAAAGACTGTAATTCATTAGATGATGTTGAATGTACTAATTACAACTACTTAGCTAACTTTGATAGAGCATTTTGGTCTATCACATCTAGTAAAGAAGCAACTAATTTAGTTTATCAATTCTCTCCAGCTCCATATGCTTATAGAGCTTCAACTCCAAGTACTGTTAAACCAGTTATTAACCTTTCAAGTAATGCTATTTACAGCAAAGGTGATGGTTCTTTAGAAAATCCTTATGTAATTAAAAATGACTAATGTCATTTTTTTTTGCAATTACTACCAATCTTTCATCTTTTATTAAACAAGTAACTAGTATTAATTTATCCACATATTTACTAAAATCATATTCATCTTTATTAACTATATATATATCTTCCACTTTGTAATATATATCTTCATTATTTATAAATAGTTTAATTTCATCACCAATAGATATATTATACAAGCTTAAAAATACTTGTTCTATTGCATGTCCATATAATATGGTATTTAAATCTTTTTTCATTACAACAAAACCTTTATCTAAATTACTATAATCTCCTTCTATAATAAGTCTTTTTATTTTCAATTTATCTATTTCTATATAACCTTCATATTTATTACTTCCTATTAATTCATTATTTATTATCTTTATATGTTTATTATAATCAAAAAATATATTAGTTTTAATATAAGTAATACCAATTAATCCAATAATAACAAATATTATACTAATTCTTTTTTTCATTTAATAATCCAAAGATTCCTAAAACAATAACAGAGATAAATATTATGTAATATTTTAAATTGTAATTACTTGTATTAGGTAACTCTTCTTTAATACTATTTGATTCTATTTCTGTTTTTTTGTCTACTACTTCCTCATCACTAATTGCTTTTAAAGTTTTAATTATATTAAGATTAATATTAGAATTATCTTTATCAACTTCTATATATTGATCATTTGTAATATTATACTTATCTAGATTATATAATTCTCTTATATAGTATTTTCCATATAACAAATTTGTGTAATCATTTCCATTAGTATCTGTTATCAATTCTTCAATAAGTTCATTTTTTTTAAAAAGTAGATTATTATTAAAATATACATCCTCTAAAGCATATATTCCATATTTCATATCTTTTAAATATGAAATTTCATTACCTTCTTCTTTAACATTCAAATTAAAATTTGATAAATTATTATCTAATTCAATATTTAGACTTTTATTAATATCCGAATAAGCATCTATATATAAAAGGTCTACCTGATAGTGGGTATTGCTCATCAATTCACCATCTTTATTGTATACCATTACGTAATAATAACCAGGAAGAAACTTCGTATCTACTTCATCTTTATTAGAAACAGCTACTAAACTATCTTTTGGAAAAAAAACTACACCGTTATATAGCACATCTTTATCAGCATAAATTTTATAAACTAAATCATTTACTTTTACATTCTGATTATCTACATTATAAAATGTATTTATTTTTAAATTCCCTTTTGATAATTCAATGATATCAACCATTCTATATCTTGAATCACTTAAATTATCATACCTACTTATTTCAAACAACATATCTCTACCATAAGTATAACCAAAGGGAATTTCAACATTTATTATTTTATAGTGTCCTTCTCCTAGTTTAAAATCAGATAAAAATTTTCCATTATCATCAGTTTCAAAAATATCAGTACCATCATAATTAAAAAATTGACTTGTATCTATATTATATATTTTAAAAGTTGTCTTTCCTCTAACAGGATATCCATTCTCAAAAACTCCAATAAACAAACCACTTGTATAAGGATTGACTAAAACACTAATAGCTTTTGTTAGTTTATAATTTAAACCAAATTGTGATAAATCTTGACCACCTGAACTAGCAAAATATTTGCTCTCAAAATAGTCATTTTCTTCTCTAATTAATACTATATCAAAATTACTATAATCTTCTATCTTAATAAATAAAGAATTATTTTGAATCCATACTTTGTTATTACCTACAGAACTAATTTTAAAATTTTTTAAAACATTATTATTATCAATAATTTCAAAAACATCACCAACACTACCAACTACAGCATTAGTATTAAACATTGGCATTATGTAAGCTAAACTAATTAAATCACTAATCTCATTTTTATAAATATCAATATTAATAATATTACCTTTAGTTCCACTTTCAGTAGTCCAATATACATCATTAATACCATAAATATGCTCCCATATTAATTCCTGTGTTGCCATATAATAATAAATACTATTGTGATTACTATAATTATATCCAAAATGACTTACTAACTCAAAATATTTTATTTGTTCATCTGTTAAATTACTAAATTTATTTACTACCTGATAATTACTACCAATAAGATCTAAAGGTTTAACACAGTAAGTTATTCTATTATTAACATATATATAACCAAGTTGTCCATAATATGTTACTCCATTACTAACTCTATTGCTATATACTCCTGATTGATAATCAATAACAGGATTTACACCTGCTGATACATCTAGCGGCAATATAATAAATAAAGCTAATATAATGATTTTTAATTTGATTTTTTTCATAAATTCCTCCTAAATCATTTGTATAATATACTTTTTAAAATATAGATACAAATGAACAAATTAGGTAATTAATATTGAAAATAACTAATAAAATTTAAAAATGTAATAACAGTTATTAAAAAACATATGT
>Ga0209373_10005619_pt1 | contig 10152 bp, 8 predicted proteins | sample Higcelweek5metaG_FD_187173 | JGI IMG/M metagenome (GOLD analysis project Ga0209373, IMG submission 187173) | Freshwater pond sediment microbial communities from the University of Edinburgh, under environmental carbon perturbations - High... | ecosystem: Environmental > Aquatic > Freshwater >...
TTTGCGGAATCCGCGCAAATTGCGCTCAATCGAACGCAGGGCGAACTGAAGTTCGAGATTGCCGTTTTTCGAGCCGTCGGCGCGCAGCGGAATCAGGACGTCGACCGCGCCCGAAGGGACGCAGCGGCAGCGGGAGGCGGTTCCCTCCCGGGAGCCGGAGTAAAGGCCGTGTTTCTGCCGGGCGTCGATGGTCGCGGCGATCCGTTCGAGCAGCCGGAGGGTCGGCGCGGTAAGCTCGGCGTCGAGTCCCTGCGGAGCGGTTTTGAGCCGGATGGTGCGGATCAGCCGGGCCAGGTTCGGGTCGATCCCGGTGATCTGTTCCTGCGCTTCGTTGAGGTTGCCGATGAGATAGAAGCGGTATTCGGCGGTGTCGTGCCCGTTGAGGATCTCGCGGGCGATCACCGCCGCCGAAGCCAGGTGTTTGATGCAGCATTGGATGCAGTTGTGTCGATTGATCAGCATGGGTCGCCCACATTGAGGTTGTTGAGTTCGTCGATCCGCGCCTGCGGGATGTCGAGACGGTTGTCGTAAGGGCCTTGGATCATCACGACGCCGAACCATTCGCTGATGGGTTTGCCTTCGGTCGGCGCGGCCGGTTCCGGTTCGAAGAGGATTTTGTCGCCTTGGGCGGCGTAGTAATTGGTGGTTCCGGAGTAGTTCTCGATGCCGAGCGACGGGTGGCAGATGTAGCGGATGCAGTCTGCGACGATATACCACTTGTCGGGGTCGTAAACGCCTCCGCCGCCGGAACCGGAGCCGCCCCCGCCGTTGGAAGAGCTGGATTCCCCGGGAGCGTCGCCGGAGCTGGATTCTCCGGGCTGGCTGCCGGAGCCGGACTCTTCTCCGCCGGAGGATTCCGAGGCGGTCGAGGAGTCGCCGGAGTCGGAGCCGGGGCCTTCGCTGCTGCTGCTTGCTTCCGCCGAAGAGCTGGAGGCGCCGGAAGAGGAGCTGGCGGCAGCGGAGGACGAGGATTCCGGGGCGGAGGAGGAGGAGGAGCCGGACTCGCCGGAGTCGGAGAGGTCGAGGGTGTCGCTGCCGTAATAGTTCATGATGACGCCGGAGGGTTCTCCGGCGCAGAGCTGGGTGACTGCGAAGGTTCCTGAGCCGTCCCGCGTCACTTCCGCGAGCGGAAAATAGATGACGCCTTCCTTCAACTCGGGGAGTTCGGCGGCGAGCAGATATTCAAAGTCGAAAAAGACGGTCCGGTTTTCGGCCTCCCGGAAGGTGATGCGGCCCGCGATCTGGCCGGAATGCGCGGTGATTTTGAGGAATACGGTGTTGGTTCCCGAGGGGATGCTCAGACTTGCGGCGGGGGCGACCGGAAAACGCAGCCGGCGGCTGCCGATTCCGGGGCCGTCCTTGTCCTCGGGGATCCAGTGCAGCCGGTCGATGGAGACGTATCCGGCGGGCTGCGTCAGCGACTCCGCATAAGGCAGGGTTCCGTTGACGACCTGGAGCGCCAGGACCGGACTTTGGGGGGAGGAGTTGGGATAGGGGCGGACCAGAAAGAATCCCCGATAGGAATGGACGACATCCGGCCGCACGCTGACGCGATAGCCGTCCGAACGCTCCTCGACAACGATATTTCTTCCCGCTGTCACACGCGGATAATTGCCCTGCTGCATGGCAAGCTCTCCTTTCAGTTGATTGAACTGAAAGTAAAAACCGTGTCAACCTTTGAGCTCAAAAATGGAGTTGTCAACCGCCCGAAAACGACCCAATCACGCGGCTGCCCGGAAAAGCCCGCTTACCACCGCTTTTTTTGAAAAGGATGGGGTGGGGGTCTGGGGGCGGGGAAGGGAAGCTTTTTTTCACGCGAAAAAAAGCTTCCCTTCCCCGCCCCCAGGTTCCCTCTCCCTCTTTCAGAAAGAGCCGGCGAGACGGCCGGAGCTGAGGGCCCATTGGATGTTGTAGCCGCCGCAGGGGGCGCCGATGTCGAGGATTTCTCCGGCGAAGCGGAGTCCGGCGCAGGTGTGGCTGGCGAGGGTGTTGGGATCGGCTTCTTCGGCGGGGATGCCGCCGTCGGTGGCCATGGCTTTCTCCCATCCGTCGGTGGCGTTGATGCGTAGCGGGCAGGCGGCGAGGGCGGCGGCGAGGCGGTCGCGTTCGGCGGAGCGGAGCTGGGAGCCGCGGGTTTCGGCCGGGATGTCGGCGACGGCGCAGAGGGCGGCGGCGAAGGCGGCGGGGAATTCCCGGGCGAGGACGGTCTTGAGTTGTTTGGCGCCGTCTTCTTTGCGCATGGCGTCGAGGTGTTCGAGGGCGGCGGCGGAATTCCGGCTTTGCCAGGAGCATTCGATGACGGTCTCGGAGGTTTGCAGCAGTTGCCGCGCGACGGGGCCGGAGAGGTCGAGAATGGCGGGTCCGGAGACGCCGGTGTGGGTGAAGATGAGTTCGCCGCGCCCGGCGAGTTTTTTGCCGAAGCGGACGGTGGCGTCGGGCAGGATGATGCCGGGGAGGCGGGTTGCCCATGCTTCCGGGGAGCGCAGTCCGACGAGGGCGGGGACGGGGGTGACGATATGGTGCCCGGCCTGGCGGGCGAGTTCGTAGCCGGAGCCGCGTCCGCCGAGGCGGGGGTAGCCCATGCCGCCGCAGGCGAGGATGACGCGGGCGGTTTGAAACTGATATCGGGGGGATGCGGCTCCGGTGACGCGATGGTTTTTGATGTCCAGGGATTGAATCGGGCAGTCGGGAAACAGCCGGACGTTGAGCTGCCGGGCCCGGCGCAGCAGGGCGTCGAGCACGTCACCGGCCCGCATCGAGGCGGGGAAGCAGTGAAAGCCGTCCGGGGCGACGGTGGGGACGCCCGCTTCGGCGAGGTACTTCCGCAGCGCTTCGGGCGGGAAGGCGTAGAGGGCGGGGCGGACGAAGCGCATGCCGCACCGGAAATGCCGGGCGAACTCCCCGACGGGGAGCAAATTGGTCACGTTGCACTTGCCGGAGCCGCTTGCCAGCAGTTTGCGTCCGGGGGAGGGGAGACATTCGGCGACGGCGACGCGCAGCCCGGACTCCGCCGCGGCGATGGCGGCGGAGAGCCCGGCCGGCCCGCCGCCGACCACGAGACAATCGCAGGGAATCCGTTCACTTGGCATGGATGGCGAATTCGAGGATGGGCATCGGAAAAAACAGTCGGATCGTTATCATGCGTCCTCCTCCGATTATCTGTGGACAAAGGTGACGGGTACGTTCGGGCTCTCCTCTTTGCTGACGGAGAGCAACCGCTGGCCGCCGGTCGCGGCGTAAAGGACGACCAGCCGGTTTCTTCCGGCCTGTCCGGCGATGTGCCGGGGCAGGTGTTTGATGTCGAGCGGTTTCCCGTTCAGGCAGGCGCCTTTGAGATTTTTCCTGTCCACATGAAGATACCAGTCGTCGAACGGTTTGTCCGCTTCGAAAGTGATGGCGATGGCGATGTCCTGGTCCTCTTTCTTCGGAATCTGGACCATGCAGGGCAACAGCCATTTTCCCGCTTCGGAGGGAGTCCACCCGGCGAGCGATTCGTCGGGATTCGAGGCGGCGGCGAGAATTTCCGGCGTCAGCACGGCGGGGGCCACCGGGCCGAGCGCGAGCGCCGTGTCGCGCGGAACCGCCTCGGCCACCAGCGGGAATTCGCCTTCGGTTCCGACCCAGAGCCGTTGCGGCTGCTCTTTGCTCATGAAATCGATCTCGGCGGCGGTGAACCACCGGCCGCACTGGTAAAGCGCGGTTTTGTGCTGATCGGTCCACTCGACGGCGATGGTCGCCGTTTCGCCCGGCGCAATGAGGTCGATGGTCCGGCGCGGCACCTGCCCGCCGGTGATGACCTGGGGCGGCAGCCGGAAGGCGACGGTGACGTCGGTTAGCGGCTGTTTGCCCCGGTTGGCGAGAACCAGAACCGCTTTGCGGGCTTCGAAATCGATCCGCAGCGAGGCGGACAGATCCGGGAACTTGTTCGAGGCGGCCAGCTTGCCGCCGGGGGTGACGACCAGGTCGATCATGCCCGGCATCCGGCGCGTGTGCGGCAGTTTGACCGTGGTTTTATGATCCGCCGCGGCGGGAGTCACTGTGCCCCAGAGCGGAGTATCCGAGCCCAGCGCGGCGGGAGTCGGCCCGGTCAGCGTGAAGATCGCGATGTTGCCCGTGACCCGCTTGGCGATCCGGGTATGGCGCGCGGCGTAGCGGTAGGCGTTGTACTCGTTTTCGTTGCAGTACCACCAGTCCGGACGGTTGGCGTATCTGGCAAAAATTCCGTCGAGCGTCTCGAACCCCTGGTCGCTCTGCCAGGTGTGGAGGCCGAGCGTGGCGTGGCGGACCTCGCCCGGAGCCATTCCGGCCAGGCGTTTTTCGATCTCGCGGTCGAAGCGTTCGGCGGAGGGATTCCGGTCGTCGATCGAAAACAGCAGGCTGGTTCCCCAGCTCCCTTCCGGCATCCCGTACTCCGTTTCGAGATTCTGCGAATATTCGGGGGAGCCGAGTTCGCCGGAACGCAGCAGCGCTTCGCCGATCCGGAGCGGGCAGTGTTTGTCGCTGCCGTTCGTGTACGCGCAGTAGGGCAGTGTGAAGGAGTTGATCGGCTGGTTGCCGCGCGCCTCGAATTCCGCGCGGTTCCGTAGAATCTGCCGCGCCGCCTCGTTCGGAATCGTGGCGGCCAGGTTCGGATGGTTGAGCGTATGGTTGCCGATGGAATTTCCGCTTTTGATCAGCAGCGGGAGCGTCTCCCGGTAAAAGGTCTCGTTGGCGGAGTTGAGGAAGAACGTTCCCCTGAAGCCGTGTTTGGCCAGCAGCGCCGCCATTCTGGCGTGCTTCGGGTTGCTGTCGTCCCAGCGGGTGGAGAAGGCGAATTTCTTTCCTTCCGGGAGCGGAAGGAGTTCGAGCGTCGCCGCCTTCGCCGCCGCGTCGTCCGGGAATGCGATTTTGACTTCGCGCTCATACTCGGGCAGTTGCAGCGGGTTGGCGAAGAGCGTGAACGCGGCGCCCAGCAGAATCAGTGCGAAAAACGGTTTTGTCATCTGGTCACTCTCCTTCCTGGTCCAGGAATTCCCGGAGCGCGTCGCGCCACTCCGGCATCGGCGGCAGGGCGCAGAGGCGGAGCATCTGCTTCTCCAGCCGGGAGTTGGCCGGGCGCGGCGCCGGGCGGGGGAATTCCGCCGTCGTGCACGGCGTTACGCGCTGGGCGATGCCGCGCCGGCGGAAAATTTCACGGGCGAACTCGCACCAGCTCGCTTCCCCTTCGCAGGTCAGGTGGAAGGTGCCGACGAGGAGCGGGCGGTCGAGAATCCGGAGCAGCGCGTCGGCCACCGCGAACGTGCTGGTCGGGTTGCCGCGCTGGTCATCCACCACCTTGAGTTCGGGGCGGCTGCCGTCGGCCAGCTTGAGCATGGTGTGGACGAAGCTCGGTCCGCCGGGGCCGTAAAGCCAACTGATCCGGCAAATGACGTGATCCGGGCAATGGCGGCGGATCATCTTTTCTCCGGCGAACTTGCTCTGCCCGTAGACCGTCGCTCCCCCGGTGGCGCGGTCGAACTCGTCGTAGGGGCGCGGGCTTGCGCCGTCGAACACGTAATCGGTCGAAATGGCGATCAGCCTGGCGCCGTGGCGGTTGCAGGCGGCGGCCACGTTGGCGGAGCCGAGCGCGTTGACCCGGAAGGCGAGGTCGCGGTTGCTTTCGCAGTCGTCCACGGCGGTCATGGCGGCGCAGTGAATGACGGCGTCCGGCTTTTCGCGCGCGACGAGGACGTTGAATTTGACTTCGTCGGTGATGTCGCCGCCCGGCAGGTCGGCCGGAATCAGCGTGTGGGCGGAGAGTTTCCGCCGCAGCGTCCGGCCGAGCATCCCGTCGGCGCCGGTAATCAGAATCCGCATCGGCCGCCCTTTCGTTTACAGGTATTCGGCTGCTTCGAACGGGACGCCGTTGCGGTCCTTCTCCGAAAGCAGGTAATTTTCCGGCGGAATCTGCCAATCGATGGCCAGCGCCGGATCGTCGAACCGGATCGTCCGCTCATGGGACGGCGCGTAGAGATTGTCGCATTTGTAGGCGAAAGTCGCCGTGGCGGAGAGCACCGCGAATCCGTGCGCCATGCCGCGCGGCATGAAAAGCTGCCGCTTGTTTTCGCCGGAGAGCTCGACGGAAAAACGGGTCCCGAACGTCGGCGAGCCCCGGCGGATATCCACCACCACATCGAGGACGGTTCCCGCGATGACCCGCACCAGTTTCGCCTGGGTGTGCGGCGGCGCCTGGTAGTGAAGGCCGCGCAGCACGCCGTAGGTGGAGAACGATTCGTTGTCCTGGACGAAATCGGCGTGGATTCCCGCCGCGGCGAATTTTGCCTTGTTCCACACTTCAAAGAAGTATCCGCGGGCGTCGCCGAACATCTCCGGCTCGATGATTTTCACCCCTTCGATGGCGGTATCGATCACTTTCATCATGAATTTATCCTTTGATCATCCGGGCCAGGTAGCGGCCGTAATCCGTTTTCATCAGGTCTTTGGCCCGTTCGAGCACCTCGTCGGAGCTGAGCCAGTGGTTCTGCCAGGCGATCTCTTCGAGACAGGCGACCTGAAGTCCCTGCCGCAACTCGATGGTCCGGATGAAGTTCCCGGCGTCGAGCAAGCTCTCGTGAGTTCCGGTGTCGAGCCAGGCGTAACCGCGTCCCAGCCGTTCGACCCGGAGCGTTCCCCGTTCGAGGTACGCCTGGTTGACGCTGGTGATCTCCAGCTCGCCGCGGGCCGAGGGGCGGATGCCCTCGGCGATCGACACCACGTCGTTGTCATAGAAATAGAGCCCGGTGACCGCGTAATTGGATTTCGGTTTTTGCGGTTTCTCTTCGATGGAGACGGCATTGCCGTCCGCGTCGAACTCCACCACGCCGAACCGTTCCGGGTCCGACACATAGTAGCCGAACACGGTTGCGCCGCAGTCGCGCTTGACCGCCCGGCCGAGGATCGCCTCCAGGTTTGCGCCGTAAAAGATGTTGTCGCCGAGCACCAGCGCCACGGAGTCGTTGCCGATGAACTGCTTGCCGATCAGGAACGCCTGGGCGAGCCCGTCGGGGGACGGCTGGACGGCGTAGGTGAAGTTGGCTCCGAACCGGGAGCCGTCGCCGAGCAGCCGGAAGAACGCCGACTGGTCTTCCGGCGTGGTGATGATGAGAATGTCGCGGATTTTCGCCAGCATCAGCACCGACAGCGGATAGTAGATCATCGGCTTGTCGTAGACCGGCAGCATCTGTTTGGAGACGCCGAGCGTGACCGGGTGGAGGCGCGACCCGGCGCCTCCGGCGAGAACGATGCCCTTCATAGTTTCCCCTCTTACTGATCCTCAAACCGTGTTAAGTAATAAGATAGCACGGGTTCCCGGTTCCGGCAAGGAGAAAGCCATTTTTCCGTCTCTTTTCCCGGCCGGAGACGGCGCGGCCGGGGCTCAGTGGTTCAGGTCGGCCAGGGTGTCGCCGGGGATCAGTTCCACCGGCAACCGCAACGGGGCGCCCGACGGCGTTTGGCCATTCAGGATATCGATCAACAGTTTTGCCCCGGTTTTGCCCATCTCGAACGACGGAGCCCGGAACGAGGTCATCTGCTGAATCTGCCGGCGAAGAAAAATTCCGTCCGCGCCGGTTACGGAGATATCTTCCGGAATCCGCACCCCGCGTTCGAGAAGAACCTTGGCAATGCCGAACGCCGCATCGTCATTCCCGACGACGATGCAACTGATGCGCTTTCCACAATGATCCAGAATCTCTTTTCCCGCAACGGTTCCCGCCTCGTAATTCAACTCGGCGATTTTGCTGCGGAACACCGGAGTGATTCCAGCTTCCCGCAGGGCGTCGTTGATTCCGCGCAGACGTTCCCGTGCGGCGTAACAGGCCAGGGTTGGCGTGGCGACGGCAATCTCCCGATGCCCGCATGCCAGCACATGTTCGACGACCGTCCGCATCCCCTCGTAATTTTGGTATTCGACCCGGGGAGGAGCGTGCGGCGGAATATCGCCGGAGATCATGACCACCGGCAACCCCTCCGCCAGCAGCTCACCGAGAAATTCCTGCTCCGGATACCACCCCCAGACGAGGATGCCATCCACCATTTTCCCCCGGATCAGTTTCAGATACTCTTTGTCCTTTACAAATCGATCCGTCACCGCCACCAGGGTAAGGGAGAGCGCTTCCTCGGCCAGCCCGGTTTCCGCCCCGTAAATGACGCCGGACAAGTTGTAGTCGGGGTTGCCGGGATTCATATTTTCGGCGGGCGCCAGCAGCGCCACCGTCCCGGCGCGATGGGAGAACATCCGCACCGTGTGCATGTTGGGGTAGTAGTGGTATTCGTCGCACAGCCGCATGATCCGGTCGTGAAGGTCCGGTGTCACCCGTCGGCCGGGGGGCGGATTCAATACCCGCGAGACCGTGGCCACCGAGACCCCGGCCAGTTTGGCGATCTGGCGGATATTGAAACTGTTGCTGACCATCGTATTTCCTTCTTATTCCGACAAAAATTCCCAGGCCGCGCCGGGGATCGGATGATAATTGCGGTCCCCGGCGGCGAAGGAAAATGTAAGCGGCGAGCGGCAAAAAAGCAAGCGGACCCGAATTGAATACCGCCGATCTTTTTCCAATTTGAGGAACACCGCGCCGCCGCCCTCGGTCCGGTGGAACGCGGGCAGCGGCGCGTGCCGTCCGTGATAGTTAAGGGCCATGCGTCCGTCGATCCATACGGTGATTCCGGTCCCGGCGCAGAACATCAGTTGCGCCTCGTCCACATCCACCGGAACGGTGAGGGTGGTGGAGAGGTAGAGCGGTGCGAAATCCCGGCAGTACTCCGAAAGATCGGCGTGAAATCCCGGCAGCTCGACGACGCGGCCCGATTCCGGGGAGGATTCCCCGGTTTCGATTCGCCAGCTGCTGTGCGACAGCGCCGCAATCGCCGCGTCCGGAACATACGGGACATAAGCGGGATAACCCGGCTCCGGATGCTCCGCCGATTTTCGCGCCAGGTGTTGCGCCAGTTTGACGGTTCGCCCGGTGAGCCCGGCGATGTCGTCAGGCAGAACGCTCCGGTCGAGGAAGGAAGAAACCGCGATCCGCTCGTCCGGCAGGGCGATTCCGAACGCGTCCGGTCCGTAAACCAGTCCGAACAGCGCCGCACTGGTTGCCCCGGTGCAGTCGGTGTCCATGCCGAAGTTCACCGCGGTGAGGACGGTGCGGCGGAAATCGTCGCCGCCCAGCCGCAGCGCCGCGGTGATGAATGCGAGATTCATCACGCAGTCGGTAAAATTATGGGAGCCGAAGCGGGTCATGATCTCCTGCCTGATCCGGATGGTGTCGGAGGTGCTTTCCGTCAGATCCCGGACGAAGCGCACCGCCTGTGACACCCGGGTTTCCGGCGGGATGTGGCGCAAGCCGCGTTCCAGCGCCTCGGTGGGGGAGGCGCAGAAGAACGCCTCGCTGACGGTGGCGGCCAGGAAAATTTCGGCCCAAACTCCTTCGCCGTGGTGGTCGAGCACGGCGTCCTGTCCGGCGTAGAACGCGGCGGCGGCCGGGTCGCCGGGGAAGAGACATCCCCATATCTCGGCCCGGATGGCGGCGCCCATGCCGTCGGTGAACCAGTTGTCCGCATAGCCGGTGGCCGGTGGAGTCAGGCCGCGCCGGAGGTTGAAGACGGCCATTCCGTACTCGTCGCAGCCGAAGCCGCGCCCCATCTGTTCCAGCCAGACGGGGGCGAAGTGGCGGGAACGCAGCCCGAGTCCGTGCTGTTCGGCGAGACAGAGCCAGAGCAGTTGCAGCTCGAGATCGTCGTTCGGACTCGGGTCGATGTAGAGGTCGGCGGCGGTCAACTGCAGCGGATAGGGGACGCCCTCGTAAGGCGCGCCGATGCCGCCGCCCATGGCCTTCCCCAGCCAGCACCCGCGGACCTTCCGCCGGTATTCCCCGGTTTCCGGATAGCGGAGCCGGAGAGAGCTCCGGTCCGCCGCCGTTTTCGAATTATCGATCAATGTCTGCATGTGAAGAATCACTCCCGTTTTCCAACCCCATTGGAATTTTATAAACATGGCGGCGGAAGGCATCGAAATGGTCTTCCAGCCCCTTTTCCGACAATGGCAGGGTACGGTTTTCAAACAGTACTTCGGCTTCCTTTCCGATCGACCGGGTGAAGAAGTTGAACCTGACGTCTTTCGGCTTGCCGCTCATA
>Ga0209373_10005621_pt1 | contig 10149 bp, 4 predicted proteins | sample Higcelweek5metaG_FD_187173 | JGI IMG/M metagenome (GOLD analysis project Ga0209373, IMG submission 187173) | Freshwater pond sediment microbial communities from the University of Edinburgh, under environmental carbon perturbations - High... | ecosystem: Environmental > Aquatic > Freshwater >...
TGAGGTGCGTCTCAAAGTTCCCGTCAATACGACGGCATCCTTCCGCATTCCGGAGCAGCTCTGTACTGCTGACGGAGAAACAGGCACTGTTTCCTTGGAAAGCGGAGACTATATCCTTCGCTTGCAGGCGAAAGCATGAAATCTGTTTGCTCTTTAGTGCTTTTTAGTGTAAAATAAAATGGCAAATGTGAAGGAGGATGAAGTATGAGCAAAATTAAAATGACTACCCCCTTAGTAGAGATGGACGGCGACGAAATGACCCGCATCATCTGGCAGGGCATCAAAGATATACTGCTCTATCCCTATATTGATCTTAAAAGTGAATACTATGATTTAGGGCTGTCCTATCGTGATGAAACAAACGATCAAGTGACGGTAGATGCGGCAAATGCCATATTGAAATACGGCGTAGGCGTGAAGTGCGCCACCATCACGCCCAATGCCCAGAGAGTGGAAGAATATAAGCTCAAACAGATGTGGAAGAGCCCCAACGGCACCATCAGAGCCATTTTAGACGGTACGGTTTTTCGTGCGCCTATCGTGGTGAAGGGCATTGCACCCTCCGTGCGCACATGGAAGAAGCCTATTGTCATTGCCCGTCATGCGTATGGCGATATCTATCGTAATGTTGAACTGCGCGCCAAGGCGGGCAGCCGTGCCGAGATGGTCGTTACCGATGCGCTGGGCAATGAAGAGCGTGTTGCCATTCATACATTCAAGGGAGATGGTGTAATCATGGGTATGCATAACCTGGACGGCTCCATCGCCAGCTTTGCCAGATCATGCTTCAACTTTGCACTGGATGAAAAGCAGGATCTTTGGTTCTCCACCAAGGACACCATTTCAAAAACCTATGATCATCGTTTCAAAGATATTTTTCAGGATATTTTTGATGCTGAATATAAGGCAGCCTTTGAAAAGGCAGGCATCGTATATTTCTATACCTTGATCGACGATGCGATTGCCCGTGTCATCCGCTCGGAAGGCGGATTCATCTGGGCCTGCAAGAACTACGACGGTGATGTGATGAGCGATATGATCGCTACCGCATTCGGCTCACTGGCTATGATGACCAGTGTACTGGTTTCACCGGACGGCAAGTATGAATATGAAGCGGCGCACGGAACGGTTACACGCCATTACTACAAGCATCTCAAGGGTGAAGAAACCAGCACCAACTCGGTTGCGACCATCTTTGCATGGACGGGCGCTCTGCGTAAACGTGCACAGCTGGACGAGCTGCCCGAACTGGAAGCGTTTGCTGACAAGCTGGAGAAAGCCACGATTGATACCATAGAAGAGGGCACTATGACCAAAGATCTCACATCACTCTCTGATCTGCCCTACAAAACGACAGTAAGTACACTGGATTTCTTAAAAGAAGTATCCTTCCGTCTGGAAAAAACAATACACTAAGGAGAACAGAAATGAAATTATTCGAAACATGGAAAAAGATGACCGAAATGTGCACAGATGAGCAGCAATTAATGGCTTTCTGGAAAGAATACTATGCTGCCGAGACCGAGAACTATAAGAGGATATTGGGCGAAAAGAACTTCAGCTTCAGCGGCACCGTACAAGAACTGGCAGAGAGCTTTGGTATGGAGCCTGCAGTATTTACGGGCTTTATTGACGGCATCAACACCAGCTTAAAAGAGCAGATTGCGGTAGAAGAGCTGGAAGAGGACAGCACCGTGTCATTTGATATCGATTTACAGAAGCTCTACTATAATATGCGCAATGCCAAGGCTGAGTGGCTGTATGAGCTGACCGAATGGGAGGACATCCTCACCGAAGAGGAGCGCAAGGTAATAACCAAACAGTGGAGAAATGATAACATGGCGGTGTCTGACAAAGTCGGCCGTAACGAGCCCTGCCCCTGCGGCAGCGGAAAAAAATATAAGAGTTGCTGTGGAAAAAATGAATAAAATAATTTACAGCACCGACAGAATAGGAGAATGAGCATGTCCCAAAGACTGGATAGGATCCGTAATTTTTGCATCATAGCGCATATAGATCACGGTAAGTCCACGCTGGCTGACCGCCTGATAGACAGCACCGGCACGATTTCCAAGAGAGATATGCACAATCAGATGCTGGATACCATGGAACTGGAGCAGGAACGGGGTATCACTATCAAATCTCAGGCTGTGCGGATGTTTTACACCCATACAGACGGAGTAGAGTATATGCTCAATCTCATTGACACGCCCGGTCATGTGGACTTCACCTATGAAGTGTCCCGCAGTCTGAACGCCTGTGAAGGGGCACTGCTTGTGGTGGATGCTTCACAGGGAATAGAGGCGCAGACGCTTGCCAATGTCTATCTGGCACTGGAGCAGAATCTGGAGATTCTGCCGGTCATTAATAAAGTCGACCTTCCCAGTGCCGATCCCGAAGCGGTGGCCAAGGAGATCGAAGAAGTGATCGGGCTCGCTGCGCAGGATGCTCCCCGCATCTCTGCCAAGGAGGGTATCAATATCGATCAGGTGCTGAAGCTGGTGGTTGAACAGGTGCCGCCGCCCAAAGGCGACTATGACGCACCCTTGCAGGCACTGATTTTTGACTCGCTGTATGATAATTATAAAGGTGCGCTTAGCTTCGTGCGGGTCATGAACGGTACAGTCAAGGCAGGCACCAAAATCCGTATGATGAACACAGGCAAAGAATTCGATGTGGTGGAGGTAGGCGTATTCACACCGTCCCTTCTGCCGACAGGGGAACTGACAGCCGGTGAGGTAGGCTATATTGCCGCCAGCATAAAGACGGTCGGTGATACCCGCGTAGGTGATACCATCACCGAGGCGCTGAATCCTGCGGAAAAATCCCTTCCCGGATACAAAAAAATACTGCCTATGGTTTATTGCGGCATTTATCCTGCCGATGGTTCCGAGTACGATGACCTGCGGGACGCTTTGGAAAAGCTGCAGATGAATGATGCTTCTTTGTCATTTGAACCGGAGACTTCGGTAGCACTGGGCTTTGGTTTTCGCTGCGGATTCCTCGGACTTCTGCACATGGAGATCATACAGGAGCGGTTGGAGAGGGAATATGATTTTGATCTTGTTACCACCGCACCCAGTGTTATCTATAAACTGGTGAAAACCAATGGGGAAGAGATGACCATCGATAACCCTTCCAACTTTCCCAAAGTGGATGAGATTGATGAGATACAGGAGCCTATTGTAAAGGCAAATATATTGACGCCCCCCGAGTATATCGGCGCAATTATGGAGATATGCCAGGAGAAGCGCGGCACCTATATCAATATGAAATATATTGAAGAGAAGCGTGCGGTATTGGAATACCATATGCCGCTGAATGAAATTATTTATGATTTCTTTGACACCCTGAAGTCCCGCACCAGAGGGTATGCATCCTTCGACTATACCATCATCGGATATGAACCCAGTGAGCTGGTGAAACTGGACTTCCTGCTCAACGGAGAAATCTGCGACGCGCTTTCTGTGATCGTGCATCGTGAAAAAGCATATGCCAGAGGCAGAATGATTGCAGAGAAGCTGCGGGATGTCATTCCGCGCCAGATGTTCGAAATTCCCATACAGGCGGCCATCGGCGGTAAAGTCATTGCCAGAGAAACCGTAAAAGCCATGCGCAAAGATGTATTGGCAAAATGCTACGGCGGTGACATTACTCGTAAGAAAAAGCTGCTGGAGAAGCAGAAAGAGGGCAAAAAGCGTATGCGCCAGGTGGGCAGTGTAGAGTTGCCTTCCGAAGCCTTCATGGCCGTTCTTAAAATCAACTGATATGACCGGGCTTTATATTCATATCCCTTTTTGCGTAAAAAAGTGTGCATATTGCGATTTTGTATCATATAGCGGGCAGCAGGAGCAAATGCCCGCTTATTTGTGTGCCCTTTCACAGGAAAGCGCACGCTACCATGACGAAAAGGCGGATACTGTTTTCATCGGCGGCGGCACTCCGTCCTATCTGTATGATGGAGCAATCATGCAGATGTTAGAATCTATCGGTGCGCATATTAATATTATGCAGGCAAAAGAGATCACCATTGAGTGCAATCCCTGTTCGCTGACCAAAGAGAAACTGCAGGAATACAAACACGCCGGCATCAACCGGCTGTCTGTCGGCGCACAAAGTTTTGATCCCCGGATGCTAAAAATGCTGGGCAGAAGTCATACCGCGGAGCAATTTGCACAGGCGTTTTCATGGGCGAGGGAAGCAGGCTTTACGAATATTAATTTTGATTTGATATCCGATCTGCCAGGACAGAGTCTGGAGCAATGGAAAAAGACTTTGGAGACAGCCTGCCGTTTTGCACCCGAGCATATTTCCTGCTATAGCCTAACGGTGGAGCCGGCTACGCCATTGGGGAAAAAAGTGCAACAAGGCTTACTGCAATTACCTCCGGAAGAAACCGACCGTGAAATGTATTATGCCACAGGAGAAATTTTAGCGAAACACGGCTATGAGCAATATGAAATTTCCAACTATGCAAAAGCAGGAAAAGCGTGCCTGCATAACCTGAACTATTGGCTGAGCGGAGAGTATATAGGTCTGGGCTGTGCCGCCCACTCGTATTTTCGGGGTGTGAGGTATGCCAATATTACGCAGCTGGATGCTTACATAAGGGCGATGGCTGCGGGGCAGTCTGCAAAAATAGAAGAATCCCTCATCGGCAGAAAAGAGCAGATTTTCGAAAGCCTCATGCTGGAATTGCGGCTGAACAGCGGACTCAGCCGCAGCCGTTTTGCAGAACGCTTTGGAGAGGATGTTACCGATATTTATGGGGTAATATTGGAGAAACAACAAGCGAAAGGACTTTTAGAGATTACGCCGGCAGCGGTGCGTTTGACGAAAAAGGGCAGAGATTTTGCTGACGGAATTTTGCTGGAGTACATGGATTGAAAAATATATAGCAGGAAACGGCGTCCTCGCCGTTCCGCATTATTTTCTGCAAAACGGTGTCCCTGCATACCCGCTTTTTTAGCGGAACCCCATACTGTAAAGTTAGGCGATCTCACTGACTACTGAATTGGTAGTAAACCTATTACTTCTTAATATTTTTAGCAGGCACAGGATGCCTGTTTTTTTTACTATCTCTGAAAAATAGTATGAACTGCTTCCAAATTGGCTCAAATGCTTTCATGATTTTTTTAATTTTATAACATGCTTCTTCATATGTGCACATTACCTGCATGAATCAGCAGCCTTTCGAGAATAATACAGATACCAAATTATGCAAAGAAATATTCTTTGCAAATTTTCGAAAGAGCCTATGGAGGAGAGAAAATGCTTTATTTTATTGGAGGCATCATCCTTTTTTGTCTGCTGATTTTGCTTTTAATACTGCGTCTGAACAAAAAGATAGACAGTAGTCTGGAACCGGAACAGTTTCTGCTGCCCAAGGAAGCCGCCGCTTTGCTGCAAGGGTATCTCCAAACGCAGGGCTATAAAAATGTTTCCGCACTCCTGCCGTATACGCAACGGATGTATCGGGAGATGGAAAGCGTGTTGCCTGTGGCAGACGGCTGTTTTCAAAAGCTGGACGAGGTATCCGGTGATGTGCGGTGGCTGTATGATAATCAGAACCGCATACTGAATGACTCCTTTGCGGTGGGCGAAGAGATCAAGCGTATGCGGATCAAACTGCCTGTTGGTTTAGACGGACAGATCCGGGCGTTTGCGGTGACGGAAAATTTTTTGAAGCACAGTGACGGGCAGATCAACCCCGAAGCGCTGCAACTCTATTTGCAGGAAGTCATTCGCCAAAAAGAGCTGACCTTCGACGAAATTGCTTTGCTTCCTTTGTTTTTGAAGTTCAACCTGCTGCGCATTCTGCTATACTTGATTTCTACGGCGAAAGAAGCTGCAGAGGCATTGAAATGCAGCATTTGTATTAAAAACACCGTCAAAAGTCTCTTGCATTTGGGAGATATGGATATACAGGAGCTTGTGGAAAAAATTATGCCCAGCGAAACGCTTCTGAAAAGCGATCCAAATGAAACCTATAGCCTTTCAGACAAGGCGACCAAGGCGGAATATAAAAGGCAGATTGCCCGCATGGCCCGATGCGCAAAGGTAAGCGAATACACTGTCACACTCGCGGCTTACAATCTGGCACTGGAATATAAGGGATCGCCTGACGGACATGTCGGAGCGTTTCTCTTTGGGGACGGGCAAAAGGATCTGATTGCACAGATGAGCAGCTATGTACGAATGCCCTGCAAAAGTCAAGCGCAGCAGGGCATGAAGGTATTTACCTACATTTTTTCTATTTTTGCGCTTGCGGCTGTATTACTTCTGCCCCTGATACTGCTTTATGACCGGCTGAATAAATGGGTGTTTGCGCTTTTATTGATTTTTGGGCTTGCACCGGCAGTGAATATTGCGCAAAGCATCATCAATTCCATTATTACAAAACGTATAAAGCCCATGTATATGCCCCGCATAGATGCGGAGTTCTGCGATACTGCTGAAAATAAAACGATTGTGGTTGTACCTGCCCTGCTCTCCGGGAAAAAAAGAGCGGATGCGGTGCTGGCACAATTGGAAGAACATTATCTGGGCAATCGTTGTCATAACGGCGTTTTTCTGCTGTTGGGTGACTTTGGTGAGGCACAGGAGGAAAAATGCGAACAGGATGAGGAAATCATTCGTATTTTGACTGAAGGCTGTGAAAGGCTCAATCAAAAATATGACACCGTATCTTTTGCCGCCTTTGTACGCCCGAGAGTGTACCATAAAAAAAATAAGAGGTATGCGCCGTGGGAACGCAAAAGAGGCGCACTGCTTCAGCTGGTCAAGTATCTGAAAGGCGAGTCGCAGAACTTCATCGCCTGCGGTGCACAAGAGGATATTTTCAAGGACTGCCGCTATGTACTGACAGCGGATGCGGATACCATTCTGCCGCCGGGCAGCGTGCTAAAACTGATCGGCTGCGCGGCACATCCCTTGAATCAACCTTACCTGAATAAAGGGAAAAGCAGGGTGGAAAAAGGCTACGGCATCATTCAGCCGCGCATCGGCACATTGCTGCCGGCCAAGAACCGGACGCTTTTTGCGAAAGTGTTCGCTCCCAAGGTGGGCATTGATACCTATGCCTGTGCTGTTTCCGAGGTGTATCAGGATTATTTCGAGGCGGGTAATTTCTGCGGCAAAGGTATTTTCTCTATTGAAGCGTACTATGAAGTGTTAAAAGACAGCATTCGGGAAGATGCCGTGCTCAGCCATGATCTGCTGGAAGGCGAGCTTCTGCGTACAGGGCTGGCCGCAGATATTGCCCTCATGGACGCTTATCCTGCCGACCTGCTGTCTTTCGGCACCCGTCTGGGCAGATGGACCAGAGGCGACTGGCAGTTGCTGGATTGGGCTTTTTCAGCCCGGTTGTCTGCGCTCTCCAAATGGAAACTGATCAACAACTTTTTACGTTCTCTTGCGTCTCCGGGCCTGCTGCTGCTGACGGCGACGGGAATTTTTGCAGGAGCAGCTTTGCCCGTTGTCTGGATGCTGGTACTGCTGGCCATCTATTTTCCTTTTGTGGTTGAACTGATAGTAATGGCAAAGCAGTTAACAGTCTCCCAGCATAAACGATATACGGTGAAGGATCTGCTGCCCGAGATCATCGCAACCTTGAGTCGCTTGGGATATTCTTTGATTTTCCTGCCCTACGAAAGTTTTATCCTGCTGAAAAACGCATTGCTGGGGCTTTGGCGGCGTTTTGTTTCTCATAAAAATGTACTGCAATGGGTGACCGCTGCCGATGCCGAAAAGAAACACGGACTGCGGGGATATCTGAAAGCCATGTGGTCAACAATTGCTTTTGGAATCCTGTTTTATGCGTTATGTATTGTGAAAGAAAATGGCGTTTGGATCGGTTTTGTACTGGCAATTTTTTGGTGTGCTGCGCCAATCGCGGCATATATGCTCTGCGGATCCGCCGTCAAACCTAAGGTGAAATTGCTCCCCGATGAAACGGATGCACTGAAATTGCTGGCGCATCGCACGCTGCGGTACTTTACTGATTCCATGACGGCAGAACATTACTTTTTACCTCCCGATAATTTCCAGGAGAAGCCTTACAGGGGATATGCCAAGAGAACATCTCCCACTAATATCGGTCTGGGATTGACCGCGGTGATCTGCGGCTATAAGATGAGCGCTCTTGCACCCGGCGTTTGCATTTCACAACTGGAAAACACCGTCACCTCCATAGAACATCTGGAAAAGTGGAAGGGACATCTTTATAACTGGTACGATCTTGCCACAGGTAAGCCTCTGGGACAGAAATATGTCTCCAGCGTAGACAGCGGTAATGCATGTGCATGTATGCACTTGACCGTTGCAGGGCTGACGGAAATGATGGATAAGCCTATTTTGGATAAAAATGCACGGGACAGCATCGCTGATGGTCTGGCAAGTGTTCTGGATGGATTGGATGAAAATCTGATACTGCATTTGAGCCAATATGCGGAGAATCTCTATAATGCCCAAACCCCATTTGAGGGTAGAAGCATCATGGAACAGCTGCTTCATGATCAGACACTTTCGCAAATGAAGGAACTGGAGTATCCGCTTTTGCTGGCACGGGGATGGGCAGAAATGTATGATGCTTTAAGCTTTCCTGCAATTCTGATTGAGCAGCTTGAGCATCTTGAGGATATTAATTTACGTCCGCTGATTTCTTTTTTATCGTCCTTTCCCTTATCACTGAAGGAAATTCAGGACTTAGAACCTGTTTTTCCGGTGAAGCTGCAGGAGTATCTCAAGGCAATTGATAAAATGAAAATCAATAACCTGATTCAAAAGACACTGCAAAGATTTCAGGAAATAAGCCGGCAGGCAGAGGCTTGGAGCGGACAGATCGATTCTTTGAAAAAAAGACTGCTGATGCTGACGGATGATATGGATCTTTCTTTACTGTACGATCAGAAGAAAAAGCTATTTTCTATCGGCTTTGATGCGGAGCATCAGCACGGCAGCGTGCATTTTTATGATTTGTTGTGCTCGGAAGCGCGGCTGACCAGCTATCTTGCCATTGCGCAAGGACAAGTGCCGCCCCAGCATTGGTTTGAGATGAGCCGGCCGTTCACGCGTATCGGCGAAAATCCCACGGCACTGTCGTGGAGCGGCACTATGTTTGAGTATCTTATGCCCGAAATTTTTATTGCCGCACCGCCGGAGGCGATGCTGGGCATAACCGCACAAGGCGCTGTCATGGCGCAAATAGCCTTTGGCAAAATGAATAATATCCCCTGGGGCGTTTCTGAATCGGCTTTTTGTGCCTATGATGCCAACAAAGAATATAAATATAAAGCCTTTGGTGTGCCGGAAATTGCCTTGAGCCTTTGCACTGGGGAGAAGGTAATTTCACCATATTCTACTATGCTGGCACTGGAAATTGCGCCTCGTCAGGCCATGGACAATGTGATCAGGATGGTGGAGATGGGCGGCACAGGCAAGTACGGCATGTATGAGGCTATAGACTTCGCACGGACACTTTCCCGTAACCGGAATTACAGCATCGTTTACAGCTATATGGCCCATCATGAGGGTATGAGCCTATGCGCGCTGGTCAACTGCCTTTATCAGGGGGCTTTCCGTAAGACCTTTGAAAATATTGAGTTTATAAAGGCGGTCAGAACATTGCTGGAGGAACGGATGCCCAATGGTATTCCGCCCCGGAATAAGCTGCCCGTGAAGGAAGAGACCCGTAATATTCCCCAAAACGATTATTTCAGAAGCATCAACTATCCGCACAAGGAAGAAGCGCAGATACAGGTGCTGGACAACGGCTTCATGCGAGGAATCTATACCGCCGCAGGAAGCAGTGCATTGTACCTGGGCGAGGAGGCTGTCACCATTCTGGAAGACAGCAGGGTGCGGGAGGACGGAGGAAGCAATCTCTATATTTTTGATACGGCAAACGGCGGCGTATGGAATATGGGAATACTGCCCATCGGCAACAAGGGCACAAAGAGTTCCGTTGAGCTGCATCCCGACAAATGTATGTACCGGCGGGAGGATGGGGGAATACAGACCCGGTGCCTCTGCAGTATCGCCGGAGAATTCAATGCGGAAATCCGCAAGGTCACACTGACCAACACTACGGAGCAGCCGCATAATCTGGAAGTAGTGCTGGCACATGAAATCTGCCTGATGAAGCCGGAG
>Ga0209373_10005622_pt1 | contig 10148 bp, 11 predicted proteins | sample Higcelweek5metaG_FD_187173 | JGI IMG/M metagenome (GOLD analysis project Ga0209373, IMG submission 187173) | Freshwater pond sediment microbial communities from the University of Edinburgh, under environmental carbon perturbations - High... | ecosystem: Environmental > Aquatic > Freshwater >...
ATTTTTGAAAAGGTTGAATTTTTATATTTCCCCATAACTTTGGATGAAGATGTGAGGTAAACCTGCGAAAAAATAGTGATTGGCAATTGAATACTAAGGATCATTTGCGAAATAACCAATCCATTGAAAGGATTAGAAATAAAGAAGATAATCAGAAGTGAAACCAACAACGAAATGGCAACACCCAAACGCGAGTGGTTATCTTTGATATCGTAAGGTTCTTTAAACATTCCGGCAAAGATTGTCCCGGCAGCCATTCCCGATGTAACCGTTGAGGCTAAACCCGAAAACAAAAGGGCAACAGCAAAAACAACTGCCGCATGAGTTCCAAGCAGTGGTTTCATAAGCTCGCTTGCCTGTTCAAGTTCGGTAACAGGGGTTTTCGTATTAAAGAATGTTGCAGCCGCTAAAAGTATCATGGCACTATTAATTGCCCAGCCAATAAGCATCGAGAACAACGTATCGGCAAACTCATATTTCAGCTGCTTCTTAATTACCTTATCATCTTTAAGGTTCCACTGGCGGCTCTGTATAACTTCGGAGTGGAGGAAAAGGTTATGAGGCATTACAACCGCGCCCAATACACTCATAATAATAATCATAGAACCCGTTGGAAATGCAGGTGTAACCCAACCTGCAATAGCCGAGTTCCAGTCGATATTAACCAGCGAAAGTTCGTAGAGGAACGACAAACCAATAACCGAAACAAAAGCGATAATCCATTTTTCGATCATTTTATATGAGTTTGTAAACAACATGATTAGCACAAAAGCTGTTACCAATATTGCCCCTGCCCTTATGGGAATTTGAAACAGCATATTTAAGGCAATGGCACCTCCCAGAATTTCGGCCAGCGATGTTGAAACAGAAGCAAGCATTGCCGAAGAGAGGATTAAGCGCGAATAAAGAGGCTTGATGTAAATAGCCACCGACTCCGAAAGGCAAAGCCCGGTAGCAATACCCAAATGCGCAACGTTGTGCTGCAACACAATGAGCATGATGGTCGAAAGTGTTACCATCCAAAGAAGTGAATATCCAAATTGTGCGCCAGCAGCAATGTTCGATGCCCAGTTTCCCGGATCGATAAAACCAACGGTTACCAATAAACCTGGCCCAATAAATTTGAAGATTTCGAAAGCTCCGAGGCTAGCCTTATAATCTTTGCGGTCAATATTTCTAAAGAATTTGAACATCTTTCTATCTCTGTTTCTCACAAAGTAAAGCTATTGCAGCCACATTCTGAAGTAAAATAGTAAACATGATGTGCGAAAAAATCTGTCAAACAGGCAGAAAAAAACTTCTAAAATTTAGAAAACAAGCCTCATCGGAATCATTGCTGACTTAGTAAAGCCAAAACTTTTATAAAATTTGATTGCTACATCGTTATCAAAATCGGTGAGCAAGGTTAAGCGCAGGCAATTCTGTTGTTTCGAAAAACCAATTGCTTCGCCAAGCAGTTCCTTTCCCAAACCTCTGCTACGATAATCTTTCGAAATAATCATATCCTCGAGTATTGCCACTCTCCCACCCAACGCGGTACTGATACTATAGAGCAGACTAACCATTCCAATTATCTTGCCATCAATTACAAGAACAAGAATGTCTCCTACCTCATGGTTGCCGATTATTTTTCTGAGTCCGCTTTCCTGAGTTGCGTAATCGGGTTCAAATTCAATATCCTGTGTAAATAATTCATTAAGTAAACCAACTAATTGAGGTAAATCATCAGTATTTGCTAATCGAATTTCTTTTGTAACCATCTGTTCCTATTTAGGTTAAAACACCAAACACCTAAAGTGAATGCAGGTTGCAAACTAGCAAAAAAATGTCATTGTTTTAGTTTCAAACATTTAAGCCCTCGCGAACTTTTAAAAAGTCGAGTACAAGCTCAACTGCTTTATCGAGGCCAAGTTTGCTTGTATCGATAGATAGGTCGTAGTTGCGGGCATCGGCCCACTCTTTACCGGTAAAGGTCTTACAATATTGAATTCGGGCTTTATCATTTTGAGTAACCTTCTTATCTGCATCATCTTTAGTTAATTGATACAGCTTCTGAACACGGGCAACACGGGCATCGCGGTCTCCATGCAAAAAAACACTAACATGCTCGGGGTAACCACGCAAAACATAAAAACCGCATCTACCAATAATTACCGATGAATGTTCACGAGAGATGCGCTCTATCACTTTCGATTCGGCTTCAAATATTTCGCGGTCGGTGGGAGGTATCGATTTTTGAGGCACATACACTTCGGGAGGAAAAACACTAGTTTGCATAAATGCCTGCCAAAATGAAGAAATTTTCTCATCACGATCTTCAATATCTTCTTCTAAAACAGAGAGTTTTGCAGCCGCTTTGCGAATAATTTCCCTATCGGCATAAAAATAATTCAATTTCTTTGCAAGCTGTAATCCAATATAAGCGCCCCCGCTACCTAACTGACGGCTGATTGTAATTGCAATTGGTCGAGTCTGTTTCATTTTTATCTCCTCCTAATTTTCGTTAGTGTTTTTGTACAATTTAGGAAATAATAATATAACAGTCAATGATTTGTGATTATTCTACAGATCATGATTAAAACCGCAAATCTAACCTGGCCTTACGTGCTTGCGAAAATTGATATTGCCTTTTAATTTGATACAGTCGGCCATCTTTTAAGAACCTAGCCCCTGTTTGTTTGAAGTGAAAGTTGATTCTTTTTTCGGCACATTGCGCTTGTATACCAAGTACCCAATCGTAATTGCAGACACGAGCTTCGTTGCCCGACTCGCCACCAACAACCACTTGTTCTATTGAAGACAACCATGGAGTGAGGTCAATTGGTCCAAGCAGAGGTTCGCAAACAATTGCCTTATGCCTAATGGGTAAACGTTGAAGTATTGGCAAGCGATAATTTGCCCTGTCCTGATTTTCACAGGTAGAACAGATGCAAACATTGTCGTAACCATCGGCCCAATCTGCCGGGAGGTTTACATGAAAACGGTCTATCCGCTTTGTGATGATCAGAAACTGCAAATCGGGGCGTTGCCTTATCATTTGCCATGCCTCAATGCGCCATTCATCGGCCTGATCAAGAAAGAAATCGGAGGTAAAGCAGGTATAAACAATCTCGCCCGCTTTCAGTTTGTAGTTTCCGCTTCTGTCTTTCTTTAACGGAAGATTAAAACTTGAGGTTTTTGAAACGACCGAAGCATCGCGCTCATATCTAGCATCGCCCCGATAAACGTAGCAGTTTTGACAACCGGCACTTATTTTATGGCATCCATGCCAAAGATTCCACAGAGCCATTTGCTATTTAATGAAGTAATCGGAAAAAGGTTCGCACTCGGCAAAGTATTGGGTTGGTGTTATGCCCGACAACAGTTTGTAATCGTTTATCATGTGCGATTGGTCGTAGTAACCACAAGCATAAGCAAGCTGGGTGAGCGGCATCTCTCGGTTTTGCTGTTTCACAAAAAGTGAGTTTTGGAATCGTACGGTTCGTAAAAACTGTTTTGGAGAAGAACCAATGTAGGTTGAAAATGAACGCTCGAACTGTTTCCGGCTTAAACACGATTCGGCCGATAACTTATCGATCGATATTAACCCGCAAGCTTTATCAATTAGTGAAACACTGTGGGCCATGCGCTTCATTTCAAACTCTTTGTAATTCTTCTTCAATTGTTTCAGCAGGAAACCCTCAACAACACCTATCCGATCTTCAAAAGAGGCTGCCATGTACAACTTTGATTCCAATTCCGAGACAACATCTTTAATCAGAAACCTCAACGGTACATTCTGATCGAAATATTCATTGGCCGGAATATCAAAAAAAAGCTTAACACCATAAGGCTGAAAAGCAATTGAAAATATCGAAAGCTCTTCGGCAACCAAAATGTCGTAATAATCTTTCAGCTGGCCACTTACAATCGAATTTTCGGAGATTGACCTGTTGTTGTCGAGAGATGTTGGCCGGGTCCCAATGTAAAACATCAAATCGATGAGTCCGGTAGGAACTAACCGTTGAATGTGCAGCTTATTTTCAGGCACATAATCGTCGATTGCCCAATATTGCTTGACAAACAACGATAACGGATATGATGGCTTTGATGAATGAAAACTCACAGCATGCTTTATTTGTAACAAAAATAGGAACTTTAAAATTGGGATCGAGGTTTTGAGCTCAAAAACCTAAATCCCAACAGATACGATGTCTAGTTATCTCCGTATAAACCAACTTGGTTTCCTTCGCTGTCGATAAAAAGAGCAAAATAGCCACGTCCTTCAACTTCAATTTTAGTTTTTTGGCGTACAATCACACCCCCATTTTCTTCAACCCGGCGAATTGCATTATCGAGATCGGAACCTGTATTTAGGCTTACAATTGTCCCCTCTTTTGAAGGTTTGTAGCCCTCAGAATAAAAAATTGTACCATCGCCCGAAGGGAAACAAGCCATCTTTTCTGTTTCGCATTCAAACACATTTAACTCAATTCCGAAAACTGCGTTGTAGAATTTTACTGCCCGTTCAAAATTGGCTGTAGGAATTTCGACCCATGCTACTAACTTATCCATTGTTGTAATTTTTATGATTAAACATTAAATAACAATGCAAAAGTATGTTCGTGAAACAGGCCAAAATTGTAAAACTGCGACATTATAGGCAAAATAGCTTTGGACACGATAAACGTATTCTACCTTTCATATCTTCAAGATAATCGGCATTTATGGGTTTTTCATAGATAACTATGGATCTCAACCTATCCAAGTTCGTCGACCATTGTGATAATCTTCTCAATTTCAGCTTCGGCTATTTTTCCGAAAGCCCGATATTTGACAACGCCATTTTTATCGATGATCATAAAATTTGATTGGTTTTTCCTAAACTCATAAGCCTTGAGCATTCTTCCATCCCAATCGCCATAAACTGTAAAACCTTGCTTTTTCGATATGTCGACCATTACTTTTTCCCAAAGAGAAGTTAAAGGCCACGAAACAGCCGAACAATCGGCAACTGCCAGTATAAAAGGAGTTTTGCCCTCTTTATCGGTCTTTGCCTTCAATTGAATAAGTTTCTCCTTGAGCTTGAGGTTTTCTTTTGATGCCTCTCTTGATTCGTAGAAAAGAACCACATTTTTATTGGCTATATCGTTACGGGTAAGCAACTTGTTGTCTCCCGATTTAATTTTAAAATCAGGTAGTTTGGTCTTAGTTTGTGCACTTAAATTTATTGTTAGCACAATGAGTGCTATTAAAGGGAAAATAGTCTTCATTCGATCAAATCTAATGCAATTATAATGTTGCGGGCTTAATGTTTGCAATAATTACAAAGATAACTTCATTTTTAAATCAACTTATCTTAAGCTCTCGGTTACGTTTAGCTTTTCGAAAATTTAACTTAAACAACACTAATTACTTTCGTACAACAAACGTTCCGGCAATAATATCGTGAAGTGTTTGTTGCTTGTCGGTAACGAGGACCAAAAGATAACCAACCATAAAAATTGATGCCGAAATTATACGAGAAAGGTTCCGAACCAAACAACGCAGAAAAGAAGCCCGTTCGCCCCGATAATCGGTAACAATAATCTGAGCAATCATTTTGCCCGGAGTGGCCTGCATAATAGACGATTCGAACAACGACTGGTACAAAATTGTTAGCACCGGAAGCCCAATAAAATAAAGCAACACCCCACCTATTATGAATGGAACACTTGCCTCTGAATTTAACGTGTCGGGGTTAGACCTGAAAAAAAGCGAAAAGATAAAAGCAAGTATCGCAAAGATTATAACAATAAAAATTGAATCTAAGATTATTGCTTTCAATCTCAACCCAAAGCCTGCCATTTTAGGCTGTTGTGGTGTTGAATAAGTATTGTAAGTGTCCATTTTTAAAGTAATTACTTTTCTGAATTACAAATTAGTGAACTTCTATTCTAATTTGCAAATCAGAACGCCATTCCTGATGTTTTGTTAAAAATTAAAATTTAAAACATATTTTTTTTTGATCTCATTTTATACATTTGTTTATGAACGCAATATAAAGTCATCTAATTAAAAAAAGTTTCTATGAATAATTCTAAAAAAATATTGATCGGCTTAGTTATCGTCATAAGTTTTGTGGTTGGTTTTATCTTCGGAAATCTAATTAATTATCCGAAAGTAGATGAGTCGAAACTAGCAGGGACTGTTGGACGGGTGAATAACTACAGGAATGTAAAAGTGACTGAAAACGACATTAAGCTTCGATCTGAACTTCAAGAGAATAAGCTGATTCAGAAACAGTATCTGCAATACTATTCATTCCATTATACCTCCAATTTAAAGCTTGCCAACGATATCGACCAAGCACTTATCGCATCAAAATTGGTGTCCGAATTTTCTTCTGAATTTAAAAATGAAATAGAATCGCTAACCAACTTCAACAGCTTTCTCGACGAGGCACGAAAAGAGATTCTGATTGCGCTTTCGGCAATAAAAAACCCTTCAGAATCGGGCGAAAACATTGGCTCTTTGCTAAACAATGCCAACAATGCTATTGCACAGGTCAGTTTCAAAGAAAAGTCGGCAATTGAGTTTGTTGATGCCCTATCGTTGTTTTTCGAAACAAACAAATCGAGCAATTACCTTGAGCTAAAAAAGGCTCACGATGCGCTTTTGGTTAACCAAATAAGGCAAGCTGTTGCATCAAACAACAAACCAATGTTGAAATTCCTTGATAAACAGAAGCTACTTTCTTCTAAAGATGAGCTTTCGCAGCTTTCTTCTACATCAAAAGACGAATTAACCAAACTTGCCGCAAAAGACTTGGAAGAATTGTCGATAATCTACGATCAGGAGAAGTTAAACATTTACGATTCGGAGATTATCGGTTTTGTTGCCGATGCCGAAAAGTTATTCTGCCTTGATGCTGAAAAGCTTGGTGGCATCGAAATCGAAGATGCAGAGAAACTTGGAGGTATTGAAATTGAAGATGCCGAAAAACTGGGCATCATCGTTTTGGACGCTGAAAAACTTGGCCGATTGTTGGATAATGAAAAACTAAACTACTTCGATGCTGAGAAACTTGGAATATACGATAAAGAAAAACTAGGTATTGAATAATAATTTATCTCAACATAAATGTAGGCCCAATGCTGTTGCGTAAACTCATTGGGCCTATTTTAATCTCTTTACAACAGTGGATTTAAAGTCGGATCCTTCAATTTCATATTCCGCCAACAAGTATTGGACTGGGTCAAGGTATTTCTCAATAAAAGGCAGATTTGGCGCATAGTGGAAACTCCCACCAACTTTTAACGAGTTCAGTATATTCATAAAAGCCTTTGCATAGCCAATATAATCGCCATCGTCTCTCAAATTGTGATGTTTAAAATGGTTTGAAAAACCAAGATGGCTGATAATTGTGCCCCACTTCCGAATTCCATAATCATATTCAAGCCAATCGGCAGTTTGAAGGTTACCCGAAGCGAATGGAAACCTATCTATTCCATAAACTTCAATTCCCTGCTGTTCTAAATAGGCTACCAGCTTCGCTTGTTTGCCACACCCTACATCTAAAACCGGCGACAATAAGCAATTAGCATCAATATGAAGAATTTCTAACTGCAATTTGGGACTGTATTCCGAACATGGAACGGTCTCAACAATTGACTCGGCTTTCGCGTAAACCTTCCCTGCAAAAGAGTTGTACTTTAACAACCAATCTTTTAGCCGTTGATAGTGAGCTGCAGAAATAGACCCGGGCAGACTTTTCTTTTGGCGAATGCTTGCAAACAAATCGACGTATATTGACCTTAACTCAAGTTTCGATTCCGAATTGAAAGAGTAATACTGATTGACACGGCAAAACTCACCGAGTGCTTTATCGGTTGCATAATCAATCAAAATGGTTTCTGAATTGTAATCTAAACTGTCAAGATTTGAAATCGCATTTACAGTATCGTCAATAAACTTAAACAGAGCAGGTTCGTCAAGAAAAATGTTTTTCCCTTTATTAAACTCAATTTGCTTGTCGATGTTTTTAATCAATCGATCCATTTATGTGGAGTTGCGTTAATTATCAATAGAGGTTAAGATTGTTGTCGGGTGTTGTTTCGGACGAAGCATTATTATGGGCAACAAGAGCAACTTCTGCGGCCTTAACTCTTGCAATTCTCTGGTTATTCCCATGTGCTTCAAAAACACCCCAGGGGGTAGTCAGTTCAACTTTTATATTAGGGTGAAGCTGGTCGCCTACATTGGTAACATCAAACTTTATATTTTGGCCATATAGCATCTGGCTCAATTCATTAATTGAAGTGACTGGGTTTTCGGCAGTAACATTACTGTTTAGTTCGCGCAAGAGTTCTAACTGATCGGCACGAGGCAGCATAGCAAAGAGTTCTTTAATTTTTTCAATCATAGCTAATCTCAATAGTTTCAAAAGTGCAAATTAACAAAACAATGTGAAACCATAAAAGATAAAACTATAGAAGAAAGCATTGATGACGATGGCGTAGTTATCGGATTAAGATTGATGCAGTAGTTTTTTTGTTTATTTTGAACCAAATTTATGATCTCGGGCAATGCATATACAACCACAAAAAAATCAGATAATAAGAATTGGCTCAATCATCTTGGCATCGCTTGTTCTTATGTTGATTCCTTTTCAGGAACTTGCCGAAACGAATTCGATTTGCATACATTATAACTTATTTAAAATTCAATGCCCGTTATGTGGAATGACTCGTGCCGTGCATGAATTCATGCACTTCAACTGGGTCTCAGCATTCAAGTACAATGCAGTTGTGGTATTGTTGCCCCTATATTTTGCGACAGATATTGCATCTCTATTCAACACTAATGATCGATTAATTAAGCTTCGCAAAACACTCGTTATTCTTATTGGTGCTGCGTTGGTATTACTTTATTTGTATCGCATTGCCAACCATTTTTTTGGGATTTAAATTGACCCCGACATTTTAAGTTCCAGGTATTTATTGATCAGGCTTGCCGAAAGATCTTCGGGTTTGGTTAAAACCGATAAAATTCCATGTTTTTTAAGTTCGCGAACAATCAGCTTTTTCTCATAAACAAATTTCTCGGCAATGGCTTTATTATAAACCTCATTGAGGGTATGGGCCTCTTCTTTTGAAAACTGCTCAATTTCGGTATTTTCAAACATAACAATCAACAACAAATGGATCTTTGATAAATGCTTAAAATAAGTCAATTGCCTTTGGACTGAAGTTATTGTTTCAAAGTTTGTGTAGAGAATAAGCAAACTTCGATGTGGTATATTGCGGCGTACAAATGCACTTAGGTAGGAATAATCGGTTTCGAGATGCTCTGTTTTCTGATTATAAAGTAACTCCTGAATGCGGGCTATGGTACGGTTTCCGCGCTCGGCACGAAAAAAAGTACCTACTTTTTGATTGAAGGTAATCAATCCGGCCTTGTCATACTTCAACAAAGCGGTATTCGAGAGTATTAACGAACTGTTAATGGCATAATCGAGCAACGACATTCCGTTGAAAGGCATTTGCATGGTTCGCCCCAGATCAATCAAATTAAAAATTTGCTGCGATCGCTCTTCCTGATATTGATTTATCATCAATTTCGAACGTCGGGCTGTGGCATTCCAGTTTATTGTACGGTAATTATCGCCTGCTACATAGTCTTTGATCTGATCGAATTCGGAAAAAGAACCAGCCCTCCGAATTCGCTTAACACCAGCTTCGACCAACTGGTTCGATATGGCCAAAAACTCATATTTGCGCATTTGTAAAAACGAAGGATAAACCAAAACAGGTGTATCCTGACCACATTTGACCCTCCGGCACCACAATCCAATTGGTGAAGAAACATATACATTCGTGATTCCAAAAAGATATTCTCCCCGCTCTTTCGGAGTCAACGTATAGTTAATCTGTTCCTCTTGATGTGGCTTCAAATGAAGCTTTACCGAGAAATTGCGAATCTGAAATTGCACCGGAATCTCATCAATAATTTCGGCATGAATATCGAAAAAATGGTTATTCGTGATGAAGATCTGCACTTTGTTTTGGTCGCCATTAGAAAATTTATCGGGAAGAATACGTCGAAGTAAAATTAAAGAACGCGGCGTTGAAAACAGCAGTATTGCATCGAGAAGGAGTAGCAAAAGAAAAAGCAACGTCATGATTTTA
>Ga0209373_10005624_pt1 | contig 10146 bp, 8 predicted proteins | sample Higcelweek5metaG_FD_187173 | JGI IMG/M metagenome (GOLD analysis project Ga0209373, IMG submission 187173) | Freshwater pond sediment microbial communities from the University of Edinburgh, under environmental carbon perturbations - High... | ecosystem: Environmental > Aquatic > Freshwater >...
CCCAGGCGCGCGAGGTGAACGGCAGAATTGAGGCCAGCGTGGAGCCGACCCTCGTCAAGCACACGTACCTTTTGGCGCGCGTGGGCGGCAACTACAACGCCGTGCGCGTGGAAGGCAACGCCGTCGGGCCCATCATGCTGCACGGCCAGGGCGCGGGCGACCTGCCCACCGGCAGCGCGGTCATGGCCGACATCATGTCCTTGTGCCGGGGCCTGAACGCCCCCTGCGCCAGCTTCGACAACACGGGCTTCGGCAACAAGCCCCTGCCCGAAGCGGACATCCTGCCCGCATCAGAGGGCGTGTCCATGCACTACTTCCGCTTCTCCGTCACGGACAAGCCCGGCGTGCTAGCGGCAATCGCCCACACCATGGCCGAGCACGACATCTCCATCGCCCAGGCTGTGCAGAAGGGCGACCACCAGGCGGCGGACGTGCCCATCGTGTTCCTGACGCACAAGGCGCGCCAGAGCGCCGTGGCCGAGACCATCCGGGCCATCGACGGCATGAGCTTCACGCTCCGCCCCACCGTGCACTTCCCCATCCTGTAGGGCGGACCGCGCATGAAGCTTCTTTTCCTCATCGCCGACGGCATGGGCGGCTGGGCCGACGAGGCCCCGGGCGGCAAGACTTGCCTGGAGGCCGCCGCCACCCCGAACATGGACGAACTGGCGGCCACCGGCACCCTCGGCACCTGCCGCACCATTCCTGAAGGCATGGCGCCCGGTTCCGACGTGGCCAACATGTCGCTGCTGGGCTTCAATCCGGCCACCCACCACACCGGGCGCGGCCCCATCGAAGCCGCGGCGCAGGGGCTCAAGCTCGATCCCGACGACCTGGTGTGGCGCATGAACCTGGTGAACCTGACCGAGCTTTCGGCCCAGGGCACCATGCTCGACTATTCCTCCGGGCACATCACCACCGAGGTCTCCGCGCCCTTGGTGGAGGACCTGCAGGCCAAGCTCGGCGACGAAACTTTTCACTTCTACCCTGGCGTGCAGTACCGGCATTTGCTGGTGCACAAGGGCGGGGCGGTGGAAGATGAGGCGAAGCTTCGCATCAGCCCGCCGCACGACATCACGGACAAATCCATCCATGCGGACATGCGCGAGTTCTCCCGCTGCGCCCGCATGTGGGATTTGCTCTTCCTGGCTGAGGAGCGCCTGCTCTATACGGCCAAGGGCACCAAAGCCAAGTCCATCTGGCCCTGGGGGCAGGGGCGGCCGCTGATGCTGCCGGACTTCAAGAGCGCCTTCGGTCTTACGGGCGCTGTCATCTCCGCCGTGGACCTGGTGCGCGGGCTGGGCCGGGCTGCGGGCATGGAGGTCGTCCAGGTGCCGGGAGCAACAGGCCTGCTGGAGACCAACTATGAGGGCAAGGTCGAGGCGGCGCTGAAATTTCTGGAGCACGGCGATTTCGCCTTCGTGCATTTGGAAGGCCCGGACGAGTGCGGCCACGCGGGCAATGTGGAGGAGAAGGTCGAGGCCATCCACCGCTTCGATTCGCGCATTGTCGGGCCGCTGCGCCAGGCCCTTGCCGGGCAGGACGTGGCCTTTGTCATCACCTGCGACCACTTCACCCCCATTGCCGAAAAGACCCACACACCGGATCCCGTGCCCTTTCTGCTCTGGCGCAAAGGCGGCGAGCCCTCCGGGGTCACGGCCTTCAGCGAGGCCATTGCGCGGGGCGCGGGGCTGGGCATTGAGTCCGGCCACGAACTGCTGCCCTGGGCCTTGCGCCAGCTGGCCTAAGGCAAGGAGACGCACATGGACTTCCCCAAGGTCTTTCCCACCCACGACACCTGGTACGCGCACCGCGTTTCCTACGGCGAGACGGACGCCATGGGCGTGCTCTACTACGGGGAATACCTGCACATTTTTGAGAGGGCGCGCGGACAGTTCCTGCGCGAGCGCGGCATGGGCTATCATGTCGTGGAGGAACGCGGCATCATCCTGCCCGTGCGCGAGGCCTGGTGCCGCTACCGCGTTCCGGCGCGCTACGACGACCTGCTCCACGTGCATTGCGGCGTGGCCGAATGGCGCCGCGCCAGCATGCTCATCGTGTACGAGTTCTGGAACGAGGACAAATCCAAGCTGACCGCCCAGGGCTACACCGAGCACCCCATGATCAACCCGCAGGGCAAGCCCGTCGCCGTGCCGGGCTGGTTCAAGGAGCTGTGCGAGGGCAAGCCCAACACGGCAGACCCCGCCCAGCAGTAAGCACTTCCTCGCCTCGTTTTTCTTGCTCCGCTCCTTGCCTGGGTGTAGTGATCCCCCCACGCAAACAGGAGCTTCCCCAGTGTTTACCGACACGCATACGCACGTTTTTCATCCCAAAATTGCCGAAAAAGCCATTAACCAGCTGCACACGCACTACGGAATCCATCCGCAGGGCAGCGGCGTGCTGGCCGACCTGCTCGCCCGCGCCGACAATGCGGGCATTGGCCGGGTGGTGGTGCACACGGCCGCCACAGACCCCTCGCAGGTCATTCCCGCCAACAACTGGGCCATGGACATGGAGCGGCAGTCGAAGCGCGTCACGGCCTTCGGCACCCTGCACCCGGACTACGCCGAGCCGGAAAAGGAGCTTGCGCGCCTGCGCGCCGCCGGCATCAAGGGCCTCAAGTTCCACCCGGACTTCCAGGGCTTTTTCCTCGACGATCCCAAATTCTACCGGCTCATGGAGATCATCGGCAACGAGTTCACGCTCATGATCCACGTGGGTGACACCTTGCCGCCTGACAAGAACCCCTCCTGCCCCATCAAAATGGCCAAGCTGCGCCGCGCCTTCCCCGGCCCCCGGATCATTGCCGCGCACCTGGGCGGCTACAGCCATTGGCGCTGCGTGGTGGAGAATCTGGCGGGCATGGACGTGTTCTTCGACACCTCAAGCTCTCTGTCCTTCATCGACGACGCCACCCTGCGCGAGCTCATCGCCAAGCACCCGGCGGACCAGCTGCTCTTTGGCAGCGATTATCCGCTGTTCGACCCGGCGGACGAAATCGCCCTGGTGGAACGGCGCGTCGTTCCCCTGGGCGTGCGGCTCGACGACCTCCTGACGGCTGGCACGAAGCTGTTCCCCGAGCGAGTGTAGCCGGCACATTCGCACAAGGAAAAGCCCCCGATCCAGCGTGATGCCGGACCGGGGGCTTTGTTTTGCAGAGATGCCGCAGTTGCGGCGGATGGTCGCTACTTCTTCGCGGCGTCTTCGAGAGCCTTGAACCCCGGCAGTTCCTTGCCTTCCAGGAACTCCAGGAACGAACCGCCGCCTGTCGAGATGAAGCTGAACTTGTCGCCCAGGTGCGCAGCGTGCACAACGGCGTCGGTATCGCCGCCGCCGACGATGCTCACGCAGCCGGAAGCGACAATGGCCTTGGCAATGCCGATGGACCCCGCCGCAAAGGCCGGGTTCTCGAACGCGCCCATGGGGCCGTTCCACACGACAGTGCCTGCGTCCTTCAGAATGGCGCCGAAAGCGATGACGCTCTTGGGGCCGATGTCGAGGGCCATGAGCCCGGCGGGAACAGGCCCGGTGTGGGAGGCCACGGCCGGGGTCGTGTCCTTGAAGCTCTTGGCCAGCACGAAGTCGACAGGCAGGTGGATGTGCGTGCGGGCATCGGCGGCGGAGTCCATGATGCTCCGCGCCTCGTCCAGCAGATCCGCTTCCACCAGGGAGTCGCCCATCTCAATGCCCTGGGCCAAGCGGAAGGTGTTGGCCATGGCCCCGCCGATGATCAGATGCTCCACCTTGCCCAGCAGGTTCTTCAGGATGCCGAGCTTGCTCGACACCTTGCTGCCGCCGGACACGGCCACAAAGGGCCGTTTGGGATTGGAGAACGCACCGTGCAGGTACTGCCACTCCTTTTCCATGAGGAAGCCCGCGCAGGCCAGGGGAGCGGCGAGCGGGGCCTCGGTGACGGAGGCGTTGGGCCGGTGCGCAACGCCGAAAGCGTCGCTCACATAAAGGTCCAGGCCTTCCATGAGTTCTTTAGCGAAAGCCATGCGCTCCGCCGGGTCCTTAGAGGTCTCAGCCTTGTGGAAGCGCAGGTTCTCCAGCATGAGCACGCCGCCGGAGGGCAAGGCCGCGATCTTGGCCTTGGTCTCCGCGCCGATACAATCCGGCGCCAGGGGAACGCTGACGCCCAGAAGTCCGGCCAAGTGCGCGGCCACGGGAGCCAGCGAGAACTCCGGCTTCACCTCGCCCTTGGGCTGGCCCAGGTGGCAGCAGATGACGGCTGTGCCGCCCGCGTCCAGTATGTGGCGCAGGGTGGGCAGGCTTTCGCGGATTCTCGTGTCGTCGGTGACGCGCGTGCCGTCCAGCGGCACGTTGTAATCAACACGGATAAGCGCTTTCTTGCCGGAGACGTCGATATCCTTGAGATAAAACATGATCTTTTCCTAAAGGCCCTTGTCGGCCATGAGCTTGATGAGGTCCGCCACGCGGCAGGAATAGCCCCATTCGTTGTCGTACCAGGTGACGATCTTCGCCAGTCCGGAGCCGGAGACGACGGTGTACTCCGCATCGATGATGCTGGAGCGCGGGTCGCCGCGGAAGTCGGTCGAAACCAGCGGACGTTCCGAGAAGCCCAGGATACCCTTGAGCGGACCTTCGCTCGCGGCCTTCAAGGTGGCGCGCAGGGTGGCGGTGTCGGTCGGCTTTGCCAGAGTGCAGGCAAAGTCCACGATGGAGACCGTGGGCGTGGGCACGCGCAGGGAATAGCCGTCCACCTTGCCCTTCAAATCCGGAATCACCAGGGCCACGGCCTTGGCGGCGCCGGTCGAGGTGGGCACGATGTTCAGCGCGGCGGCGCGGGCGCGGCGGAGGTCGCGGTGCGGCTGGTCGAGGATGCGCTGGTCGTTGGTGTAGCTGTGGATGGTGCACATGAGCCCATTGACCACGCCGAAGGCATCGTGGACGACCTTGACGGCCGGAGCCAGACAGTTGGTGGTGCAGCTGGCGTTCGAGACGATGTTGTGTTTGGCCGGGTCATACAGGTGCTCGTTGACGCCGATGACCACGGTGATGTCTTCTTCCTTGGCGGGAGCGGAGATGATGACTTTTTTGGCGCCGGCTTCAATGTGCGCGCGGGCTTTGGGACCGGTGGTGAACAGGCCCGTGGACTCGATGACGATGTCCACGCCGAGTTCGCCCCAGGGAATGTTGTGCGGGTCGCGCTCCGCGTAGCAGGCCACGGACCAGTCGCCGTAGTTGATGCCGCCCGTTTCGCTGATGGAGACCGGGTGCGGCGAATGGCCATAGGTGGAGTCGAACTCCAGCAGATGGGCGCTGGTGTTCACGTCATACAGATCGTTCAAGGCCACCACTGTGGCCACGTTTTTATGGTTGTCGTAAAGGGCCTTCAAAACCTGTCTGCCGATGCGGCCGAAGCCGTTGATTCCAACGCGCAGCATGCTGCCCCCTTAGTCTTCGAAAATGCGGCGTTCGTAAGAGGCCAGCATCTCGTAATCGGTTTTCAAGGCCTGGTGGAGCCGGGCATTCTCAATGGCCATGGCGCTGATGTCCGCCACGGCGTGTAGAAAATCCTTTTCCAGTTCGTCGTAATCGCGTTCCGTCGCAGAATAGATGCGCAGGATGCCGATGGCGCGGCCCTCGACCTCAAGCGGCGTCACCAGCACGGTGACGATGCCTTCTTTTTTGGCCGCCTCGCCGTACTGAAAGCGGGTGTCGCTCTGCACATTGGCGATATGGATGGTTTTTCCGGCCAGGACCTCGCGGTCCACCTCGCTATGCGCCAGGTCTACCGAGCCCTTGCGGAAGTATTCCTTGGAAAGGCCGTAAGCGGCGCTGGGCAGAAGTCTCGTGCCCGAGCGGTCAATAAGGCGCAAGGTGCAGCCCTTGGCCTCCAGGGCCATTGCTGTCTGCTCCACCACTGCGGAAAGCACATTGGCGGGTTCAAGACTGGAGTTCACCACCTTGGCGACTTCGGCCAGGGTGCGGAAATACCGTTCACATCGTTCTGGCGATTTCGTCATGACATCCTCCTATGGTTACAACCACTATTTATCTTCGCTATCATGAAATGTCAGCAGAAATATTGGTCAGCTCATGAATATTTATATTCCCGTGACTATGGCGTCACCATGCTTGGGCGCCGCAAAGAAAAAAAGGGGGCCGAAGCCCCCCTTTCAAACCCTTTGCCGGTCGCGGGCTAGCCGAAATCGGCCACCTTGCGGATGAGGCGCACGAGCTGATTGGTGAACCCGGCCTCATTGTCGTACCACACGATGAGCTTGACCTGGGTGCCGTCCATGACGGTGGTGAGCCCGGAGTCGAGCACGCCGCCGAAGGTGCTGCCCACGAAGTCCGAGGACACGAGGGGCTCGTCGCAGTAGCCGAAGCTCTCGTTGGCCGCGGCCTTCATGACTGCGTTGACTTCTTCCTTGGTGGTGGGGCGATCAAGCTCGCAGGTCAAATCCACAATGGACACGTCCGGGGTGGGAACGCGGATTGCGAAGCCGTCGAGCTTGCCCTTGAGTTCGGGAATCACCAGCGAAAGCGCGCGGGCCGCTCCGGTGGTGGTGGGCACCATGTTGAGGGCGGCGGCGCGGGCGCGGCGGATGTCCTTGTGGGAGCCGTCGTGCAGACGCTGGTCCATGGTGTACGAGTGGATGGTGGTCATAAGGCCGTGCTTGATGCCGAAGGCTTTGTTCAGGGCCTGGGCGGCCGGGGCAAGGCAGTTGGTGGTGCACGAGGCGCTGGAGACGATTCTGTGCTCCGGCTTCAGGTCGGCGTCGTTCACGCCGACAACCACCGTGGCGTCCATCTCTTTGCCAGGGGCGGAAAGAATGACCTTGCGGGCGCCGCAGGCGAGGTGCGTGGAGCAGCCGGCGCGGTCGTTCAGCTTGCCGGTGGACTCGACGACCAGATCGCAGCCCATGTCCTTCCAGCTCCACTCGCCGGTGGCGAAGCGCGTCACATTGACCTGCCTGCCGTCGAGGAGGAAGCCCTTGTCGTTGCCCTCCACGCGCGGGAAAGGCCCGTGCACGGAGTCGTATTTGAGCAGGTGCGCCAGATCTTTGTTCGTGGCGCGCGCGTTGATGGCCACAAGCTCCAGGTCGGGCTGGTCGGCCAAAAGCCGGGTCAGGTAGCGGCCAATGCGGCCAAAGCCGTTGATGCCAATTCTTGTCGCCATGCGTCTCGCTCCTTCGCGGGGTATTCTTTACCTCTAGGCCTTGCCGGAGCAGCCCAGAACGTTTTTGATCTTGCGCTGAACCATATCCTTCACGGCCGTGCGGGCGGGCGTGAGGTACTGGCGGGGGTCGAAGTCGCCGGGGTTCTCGGCCAGATGCTTGCGGATGGTGGCCGTCATGGCCAGGCGGATGTCGGTGTCGATGTTGATCTTGCACACGGCCATGCTGGCGGCCTTGCGCAGCAGGTCTTCGGGCACGCCGCAGGCGCCGGGCACGTGCCCGCCGTACTGGTTGGCCATGGCCACAAACTCCTGCGGCACGCTGGAAGCGCCGTGCAGGACGATGGGCACGCCGGGAAGCAGCTGGCTGACCTTCTCCAAGCGGGCGAAGTCGAGCTTGGGCTCGCCCTTGAACTTGTACGCGCCGTGGCTGGTGCCGATGGCGATGGCCAGGGAGTCGCAGCCGGTTTTGCCCACAAAGTCCGCGGCCTGGTCAGGATCGGTGTAGATGTGCTCGTCGGAGCTCACGTCTTCTTCGACGCCAGCCAGACGGCCCAGCTCGGCCTCCACCCAGACGCCGCGCTCGTGCGCGTACTCGACGACCCGCTTGGTCTGGGCGATGTTCTCTTCATAAGGAAGGGCGGAGCCATCGTACATGACCGAGGTAAAGCCGCCGTCGATGACGGTTTTGCACAGATCGAAATTCGGGCCATGGTCCAAATGCAGCACCACGGGCAGGTCGGTTTCCTGGAGGGCGGCCTCCATGAGCTTGATGATGTAGCCTTGGCCGGCGTATTTGCGCGCACCAGCGGAAACCTGGAGGATAAGCGGCGCGTTCTCCGCCTTGCCCGCCTCCATGATGCCCTGGATGATCTCCATATTGTTCACGTTGAACGCGCCGACGGCGTAGCCGCCTGTGTAGGCTTTGGTAAACATTTCCTTGGGTGAAACTAAGGGCATGGATTCCTCCTTGCGGTCGTGGAGAGGCTTGTAAATGGCTTCTACGTACAGCTTATGTCATGTCACGCTATGAATTTCATGTCAACACGATGGTCAGGAAAGCATGGACTCCAAGAGCTTCAGCGTCTCATGGTCCGTGAAGTCGAACTTGAGCGGGGTCAGGGTCACCCAGCCCTCGGTCAGAAGCCGCCGGTCGCGGTCCGGGCTGATGCGCTCGGCCTTGAGCTCCCCGCACATCCAGTAATAGGGGCGTCCGCGCGGGTCCAAGCGTTCTACGTACCAGTCCTCGTAGGAGACGCGGGTGTGCGGGCAGAACTTGATACCCAAAGCCTCACCAATGGGCCGGGCCGGAAAGTTCAGATTCAGCACGCACTTCTCCGGCAGCTTATCCAGCTGCAGCCGCGGCAGAAGCGCGGCTGCATAGGCGGCCTGGCCGGAAAGATCCGTGGGATTGAAGTCGTCCATGGACACGGCCATGGCGGGAAAGCCCATGAACGCTCCCTCTGTGGCGGCGGAGACAGTGCCGGAGTACAGCAGATCCACGCCCACGTTCGCGCCGGAGTTGATGCCGGAAACGACCATGTCCGGCCGCTCTTTCACCAGCGTGGAAAGGCCGAGCTTCACGCAATCGGCCGGGGTGCCGGTGACGCCCAGGCCGAAGAAGCCGTCCTCGCGGAACTCCTTCACCCTCAAGGGGGCGGAAAGCGTGATGGCATGGCCCACAGCGGATTGCTCCGTCACCGGCGCCACCACATGGACCTCGTGCCCGGCATCGGCAAGGGCGCGGTGCATGGCGCGCAGGCCAACGGCCTGAATGCCGTCGTCGTTGGTGAGCAGGATGCGCATAGGAGGCTCTCCGCTTGTCCGTTCCGCAAGGTCCGGGCGTTGTTCAGTTTGACATTGCGCGCCGCTTGAGGGCAAATATGGCGGCACAAGGGACGCCCTGCCCGCCGCACGCCGCGGTACAGGCGCAGTACCCCAACATGAGGGAGATGGCAAGGCCGTGATTACGAAAGCCGTGTACATACGGGACATTAGCCCCGGACAGACGATACAGGATATTTTTCTTTTGGCGGAGGCCCGCACGGGCCAGTCGCGCAACGGCCCGTACTGGAGCTTGATGCTCCAGGACGCTTCGGGCCAGATGGAAGCCAAGGTGTGGAGCCCGCTGTCGCAGCAGCACCCCGGCCTGTCCGCCGGGCAGGTGGTGCAGGTGCGCGCGCTGGCCGCCAACTACCGCGACAAATGCCAGCTGACGGTGGAGCAGCTGACGGAAGTGGACGCCGCTGAGGTGGATCTTTCCGAACTGCTGCCGCCAAGCCCGGTCGAGCCGGACAGCCTCATCGCCGAGGTGGAGGAGCTCTGCCGCCGCGAGCTGACGCACAAGCCCTGGCGCGCGCTCATGAAGAAGATTCTGGGCGACCCGGAGATACGCGCCAAGCTGTTGCCCGCCACTGGGGCCAAGAGCGTGCACCACGCCTATGCGGGCGGATTGCTTGAGCACACCCTTGCCGTGGCCCGCACCTGCCTGGCGCTGTGCGATCTGTACCCGCATCTGGACCGGCAGATCCTGCTGGTGGCCGCCCTGCTCCATGACCTCGGCAAAGCCTGGGAACTGTCGAGCGGCCTCTCATGCGAATACACCGACGAAGGCCGCCTGCTGGGGCACATCCAGCTGGGGCTGCTGCGCATCGAACCTTTTCTGGCCAAGGCCAAGGACCTGGACGAGCCGCTCATCCTGCACCTCAAACATCTCATCATCGCCCACCACGGCGAATATGAGTTCGGCTCGCCCCGCAGGCCCAAAACGCCGGAGGCCTTCATCCTGCACTTTGCGGACAACATCGACGCCAAACTGAACACTCTGGCCGGGGCCTACGCCGACCTGGAAGGCACGGAGCAGAACTGGACACCGTTCCAGCGCTACCTGGACCGCTATCTGTACCGCGCCCCGCACACCCCGGTTCCGGCCGAGATTCCCAAGGCGGACGCCAAAAAAATCGACCCGTCCGTGGACGAGCGCTTCCTGCTCCTGCCTC
>Ga0209373_10005625_pt1 | contig 10144 bp, 11 predicted proteins | sample Higcelweek5metaG_FD_187173 | JGI IMG/M metagenome (GOLD analysis project Ga0209373, IMG submission 187173) | Freshwater pond sediment microbial communities from the University of Edinburgh, under environmental carbon perturbations - High... | ecosystem: Environmental > Aquatic > Freshwater >...
GCTTAGCTATATTATAACTTTCATTTGTTTTTTTATTGTCTTCAACATTTAGTTGTATTAACTCTAAATTCTTTAATGCTCTGTTATCCCAATGTTTTAAAAATGCCCCATAAGTACCGGCAATATTTGAAATAAAAGGAACGGCTTCAATTAAACCTGCTAATAAATAAAAATATTCGTTTTCACATATAATACCTTCATTCTTCCATTCTTCAATATTTTGCCTTATAAAATCAATTTTAAGAGCATTTTCATTTGTAAAATATTTTCTGTTTGATTTTAATGTTGGAGAGTAATTTTCATATATAAATGGTATTAACTTAAATTTATCTGGTTTAATTATTGATTTTTCAAAAAAAACAAACGGATTTTGATTAAACTTTTTTTTGAAATTAATAAATTCCGGTATTTGATTATTTGTTATAGTAGCTTTTTGAAGCACATAAGAAAAATGAAGAATATCGTTTGAAATTATCTTAAAATATTTTTTAAAATATTTTGAAACTACTGTTGTTCCAGAAAATATATCACAAAAAGTTTTTGCATTTGTTATATTTTCATTTATTATTTTTTCTATATGATTAACTAAAAGTACTTTTGATCCAATAAATCGCATTTTTTCTCCGCGAAATTTTTATTTTACAATAAAGATTCCAATTGTAGTTTTTTAATTGCCCACGTTTGCATTATAGTTTTAAGCTGCTTCATTTCACGATACTTACTTATTGCTTCGTAATCAATAATTATATGTTCGGCAAGTTCTTTCTTAAATAGTTCTAATAATTGTACCTTGGGCATAACTATTGTTTCAATGCCGAAATTTATGTTTTTCTTGCCGTTAACGCCTCCGGTCTTTGCCGCCCATTTAGCGGCCTGCCCTGACTTTCTGACAGAAAGCGGCAGGCGATAAACACGGGATTTTTGCTCTGATGTCATATTAGCCGGTATTGCAAGATCGTTGCGTTTAAATTTTTTATAGAACTGACCGGCAAATATTTTTATGTTCTTTATTCCGTTATCTTCAAGGTTATCAGTGAAGTTTGTCGCAATTATATCGCCTGCCGGGTCAAAATCAACTATTGAAAAGATTATAAACTCCTGGTTTAAATCAATGTTCTGACTTGCCAATTCTGACACAAAGTATTCAATTGTAAGATACGAAGATTGACCGCCTGCAGCAATTGTTGTTATGTCAAAATCCTGATTTACTTCTTGTAATAAGTCTGTATAAGAAGTCTTTTCGGCAAATAGTATAATATTTGCGTATTTATGGCCTAACCAGCGATTTCCTTTATCATCATCATCAAAGCCGAATTCTTTATATTTAAAAAGACCTGATTTAACCATTAAAACGAACATATTTGAAACAATGTTATAGGCGTCGCCTTTTTTGTTGGCGCCTATGCGGTCCATTGTGTCTTTTATATAATACCAGAATGAGCGTAAATTTCCTATATCAAAAGGCTTCTCACCTGTTTTTATTCTTTCATAAGTCTGCCAGATCACGTTTTTAATAAATAAAGATTTATTTATGTTCTTAGAGCTTTTGCCAAATTCGGCTAAAAGCTCCTCTTTAGTCATCTTTAAAATATTTTTCTTGTAACGTTTGATACCAAGCTTTTTAAGTATTTCTTCGGTATCAAGTAAAGCTAATTTCTTTGCGTACTGAATTAATTGAGTGTTATTCATTGGACAAATCCGCAATAGCTTTTTTTACAAGGGTTAATAATTCCGTGTCTGTTATGTTTGATACATCCACGCCCTTTGATTCAAGCCATTTTTTAAAATGATAACGGGATTGCAGCCTGGCAAATTCATTAAACAATTCTTCTGAAGGATTTACAGTGTTTTCAGAAATCCATTTATCAATTGACCATTTAGGAAATCTTAAAAGCGTTCCTAACTTTGTATATGGAATTTCATTGTTACTGACTTTTTTATATATGGTAGCTTCGGTAATATCAAGATATTTGACTAATTCTTTAATTGTCATAATTTCAACTGACATTTTAACTCCTGTTATATCCTTATAAATATTTTTCAATAAATTCAAGTAAAGCTTGCGATATAAGATCCTGTTTTTTTAGTGAAGGATATTTTTCTGCAAGTTTATCAAACTTATTTAAAATTTTCAAATAAATCTTGAAATTAGCTGCTTTTAATTCACCTTTTAACTCTTTTTCATTAAGTTCCAACTTGGAAACTACAGCTTCGGTTTCTCTTTGTGTTTCGAACCAATTTAAAAGCTTTATAATTTGCGGAACTTTATCAGATAATTCTGTCAAAGGTTTCATTTCTTCTGGTAAAGTAAGTTCTTTACTTTTGTAAAGTTCAAGTTCTTTTGCCTCTTTTGATGTCTTTACTTTTACTTTACTTTTGCTTTCTTTATTAAGTAAAGTAAAAGCTTTCTTTTTCTTTACTTCAATTATAGGCTTAGTTATTGAAACTTTCTTTTTCTTTACAGCTACTTTACTTTTTTTTATAGGCATTATAGTCATACCTTCTTTTTAAAAATTAATAAAAACCCGTAATATCAAATTTTTACAACTTAAGCGTTCGGTATTTCGTGAACATCTGTTTCAATCAATAGAGAAAAAAGCTTATTATATAAAGATTCTATTGTGAGTACTTCAGGAACTACAAACCAGTTATTTTTAATTTTTAATTCCTTTTTCTCTGCTTCCATAGCCTTTTCAAAGTTATCTTTCAGCTTGTTTTGTAGGGCTTTTGTCATTGCTTCCTGGGCCATGCGAGTTTCATGAACAGATTTTAACTCAAGTTCCTTTAACTTATCGGCTTCTAGTTGTTTTTGCTTTATTTTTTCAATTTCAATATCTTCATTTGTCTTAATCGGTTCAAACGGGAAGTTTTGTAAGTTTTCTAATTTGTGGAATATGTGTTTTTCTTCTTTTGAAAATAAACTTGATATAATAAATGCTTTTAGATCGTTAATTGGTTTTCTCTTAGGTGATTTATCAATACGATTATATATTACTGCTTTAGCCATGTCATCAATTCTTCCGGAAACTGTTCCTTTATTCTTAGCTCTAAAAATAAGTTTCTCGGTTAACTCAATATCTTGATTTGAGTAATTGTATTTTTTCATTTGTTGAGTTAAAGCTGAAATGTATTTGCAATCGATTTTGACATCGTTGTAATGACATTTAAGGGTAGGTTGTTGAGTTAAATGAAGATTTGTACCTTTGAGGTTTTCAGTCTTACTTAAATTACTAGAAATAGAATTAGCAGAAAAATTCGTTCCTTCTAAATTTTCAGTTTTATGCTCTGGTATATAGGAAGGAAGGAATCTATTATTATCTTCTTTTTTTTCAAACGGTAGAACTTTATTTAATATATTATTTCGGCAGGGTTCAACGTCAATAGTATCAACGGTTTTATCAATAGTCAAACATGTTTGACCGCGCCGTAAATTGAAAACATTAGAAAATATAACCTTTATCGAGCACTTAAGCTGCTCGATAATAATTAATCCTTTCTTGGATAGTTGGTTAAGAATTTTGCTGGCGTGTTTCCAGTTAGATAACTCAAAAAAATCGAGTATCTTATTTCTTAAGGTATCCGATAAAATTAATTCTTTGGAGTTTCTGAAACTTAAAGATTTGATAAAAAATAAGAGTTCAAGTTGACTGGCGGTTAAATTGAACTTTCTTAACGACCTGATTAAATCATTAGGAATAATACTAAAATCAATTGCAGTTTCCAAATATAACACCCTTTCTTTTTTTGTTATATTGTCTATTGCAATTTATAAAAAGATTTGTTATAATCCAATTATAAAAATTAAATATCCAAATATAACACTTAATAAAAGAAGCGAAGTTTTGCCGACACCGCTTCTTTTTCCATTTTTATGAGTTTATAATATCATAAAACTTTTATAAAAATCAAGCTACAATATTTCGTAAAATTCAAAATCCTTTAAACTTAATTTGTTTAAAGGATTTTTTTCTTCACGTGAGCCGTGGTTATGCGGCGGTCGGAACTTTGCCGCCCGTTAAATTGCGGAACGCGATTTAAGCATATTAAGACGGCGAACTTACGGTACAGGCCGTCAGTGTCAGTTTAACACCCTTCCTATTCTAAATAAATTAGAGATGATTTTTAATAATGTGGTTTAAATTAAGAGCTTTGATAAGAAATAGTTAAAATATCTCCGCTTGCTGCGGGTTCAGCCGTGCGAGTGCGCGAGCCGGCGCTGCGGTTCTGATAACTTTGTGGATATCACTAAGGCTTGAGCGGTCGGGCCACGGATGGCACGGAGCCGATAATGCCGCGTTATGTAAAAATGAGGCGGCCGGATTGCCGCCGAATGCCTGGCACCTTGTGACAGTTTATATAACGCAGCGTTATCGGCAGCGAAAGCCGCTTTTGGCGCTACTTTTACGGATTTTATTGGCTAAAGTTCGCTTTTAGAACGCAATTTAACATTTTTATGTCGTTAATATTAGGCTTATTTGTTTTAAATCGTGATTAAGCCCATTTTAATTCGAGTTTTTTATGTTGTGTGGCACAATCGCTTAAATACATGTTGATAAGGCTCTGATATGGAACACCAAGTTCATGTGAAAGTTCTTTAAAATAGTCTATTGTCTTTTGTTCAAGCCTTATTGTAATAGATTTCTTTAATGCTGTAGCATATGGATTTTTTATTGCTTTTGAAAAATCATATTCCTTTTTCATTTTAATACCTCCTCATATTGTAGTGACTCTGTCTTAGTAGCCTTTCGGGCTGAAATAATTCTGATAACCTGATCGTTTCTTCGATAACAATGACATACAATAAGAAGTTTCAATGAAAAACTATGTCCCAATATAATAAACCGTTCCTCTGTTATTGAGTGTTCAGGGTCTGGTATTAAAAGGGCATTTTCATCGTAAAAAACAGTTTTAGCCTCTTCAAAGAAAACTTTATGTTTTTTGCCGTTAATAGTATTTTTAGCTTCATCCCATTCAAAATTTATTGCTTTCATAATTACATTATACATACAAAGTATTTATTTGTCAACATGAAGAGTTTTAAAACTATTAAATCATTGGAAAACCAATGTGGAAAGACTATAAAATGAAAATTTTGGTATAGTTATGTTGATATTTTTAAGGTAAATCCTTTTACACATTAAAAATCGGCTTTTAGCGTTAGTTTTCAAATATTAGCATATATACATATTTGAACAAATCTTTTAAAGTCGTTCCGGCATAGAAGTTTTTAAAGTTAAAAACATATTATCAAAAATAAATATTGCATATTTTAATAAAAGCGGCACATTTCATCGTACCGCTTTTGCTTTTGTTTATGTAAAAATAAAAGCCTGATTCTATACCACTTATCAGGCATAAAATAGCCCGATAATTTTACCTTATGTTAAGTTATAATACTACTGACAGAATTTAAAGATTGTAATATTATTTTTTTATGCTGTTATATAAGACTTTTTTTACTTCATCACTTAAAAGACTATCAAATGATACTTTATCGTTATCTTCGATAATCTTTGGGTAAAATCTTGAATAATCGATTCCTTTTTTATGAAACGTAAGTGAAATAAAAGGATTTTTTGTTTTTTCTAATATTTTATGTGGAGTATATGATATTTGAACATCAAATGAATCACTTTCCCATATCATTAAAGGCTCATAATAAATATCAGACTCTCCCTTTTCAATGATGTATTTTTTTTTTAATTTTCCAAAACTTTTAGATATTTTATTAATAAGATTACACGCTTCAGTATCAATATTTAATAAGTGGTTATTTAAAAGATTTTCTCCTGTTTCAATAATAGTTAAAGAAAAAAAGGATAGTGTTTCTTCGTCAAAAATACAGGCGACCGTATTCCATAAAATATCTTTTTTTATATCTAAAGAATACAGTATACAATTTAAATTTTTTACTACAGGTTTGGCATCTGGAAAATTTTTGTTATATTCATCGATTGACATATCCAATTTTATTTTTTTTAATTCTTCTGGCAGAAAGTTATCTATGCTATTAGCAAGTACATCGTTAAATAACAATAGAACAAAACAAAACGTTATAAATAAAATACGACTATTTTTTTTCATAAATAAATCTCTATTTTTTTCTTGAATTAAGCTTCTTTTTTACCGTTGAACTTGTTTCGAATAATATAACTTTTTTAGCTGGTCTTTTGATCGGCTTTCCCGTTACCGGATGTTTTATTATCCTGGCTTTCTGTAGTTTGGTCTTAAATATACCAAAACGGCGCAACTCAACTGTATCGCCTTTTATTAAGCTTGATACAATTTCATCCAGGCACGTTTGAAGTATGGCTGTTGCCTGCCGCGTGGAAAGGTTATATTGTTTTGATATAGTTTTTATGAGATCAGATTTTATCATGGCTCACACTCTAATGCGTATTAAGCCAGGTTTGAATCATGGCTGATATATTGGCTGTATCTTTGGCGTTAAGTTTTTCGAGCTGCTTAAAAAGGGTTGGAAGGTCGGCTGCTGAACCGGATATGTTTGATAAGGCTGATTTAATATCTGCGGGCATTATGGTCGAGCGCCCTGCGGCTTTAGCCTGCTTCTCCGACTCTTTAGTTATTGAAGTGGCAATAACATCAATTTGAGTTTGAAACTCTTTTATTGTGTCGGCGCTGATCCGCAAGTCTGTATTAGCTTTCATAAAAGTTTCAATGGTATTGGGTTTGGTTATGCTTTCAGACATCAATTGTACCTCTTTTAAAAGGGTTATACACTCTTTTACATAATTAGGAGTTAAGGCATATTTAGGCTAATTAGGACAAAATTTGCCCTCTAATTCGTTATATTTTAACCGAATTGGCGGATTTTGTCAATTATAAATAAAGCTTTGTTATATAAGTATCGATTTAATCGATATTTATATAACAAAGACCCGTCACTTTTGCTGTTTTATATGGGGTTGTTATTGCTTATGTGTCAGGGCTATGTTTGTTATAATAACGACCTGGTACTATTTATAAATTTTAATATTTTAGGTGATATAAAATATTAAAATTTATAGTATGTAAACGCTTTTAAAATAGTTATTTATTCCAGTAACTGATGAGATTTTTTATGGCTTCTTTAAATAATTTTGGTGCTTTAATACTAATAACCATATTACCATATTGGTTTAATAAGAAGCTTACTTCAATTCTTTCTATTTTTGTTGATGTCCCTCCATACAATACTACGGTTCTTGTAATGATATAATTTGGATAATATTTTTTTATATAAAAGTTTTCAAATGCATCAAGGTTTTCTAATTCTTTAATACCTTGGAGCATATTTATATATTGTTTTCCTTCAATATTAATAATGTTAGCATTTTCAACATCTATTAAAACTAAATCTGGTATATTAATAATTTGACTTTTATCGCCGGCTTTATATTTTACACGATCTTTATATTTTTCTACTGCAATAGGAACACCCTTGTCAGTGAGAAAGTAGCCTCTTTCACACCCTGCATGATTTTCATATATTGAAAAGCCTTTTGTAAAGTTTTCAACAACCAAATGAATAAAAATTGTTCCCAATTTTTCACTAGTAGTTTCATATTTCCAATAATCTTTGTTTTCAATCGAATTTGGTATAGTCAATCCATCAAGTTTAATATTGAATCTGTTTGCAATTTTTATAAATTTATTGTTTGGTTTTATTTGGTTCTGTTTCAAACCATGTAAAGTTATGACTAATTCACCATTCCAACCAAGATTTCTAAGTGTTGCACATATTAAACTTAAGCTACCTATATTAGGATCATGGGCTAAACTTCCTGCTTTTTCAAGTTTACCAGATACTTTAATTAAATTACCTTGCTTGGTTATTGAAATTGGAGTATTGCCTGCCGGTGGTTTTGACATATTTGTTTTGGCATCTATAACTTCTTGAATTGAAGTAAAAGGAACCATATCAGGATGTGATATTTTTTTACCAAGTATTTCTACACCCAATGTCATTAAGCATCTTGTACCAAAAATATTGGTTGGAGTTGCAATTTCTTTTTGCTGAATTTGTAAACTATATAACATAATTTTTTTTATTTTAGGATAAAAATATTCAATATAAACAAATTTTGATGCTCTTTGAAATATTCCTGTATTTCGGCTTTCTGCATCATCTGTTTTTGTTTCTTCAATTGCATAAATTGGAGTATCATTTATTGTTGGTTCGTTATCTTGATAAAAAATTAAATAATCAACAAAACTAGAAAAACCACTAACAGTTTTCATATAAATTTTTTTTACAACATTAGAATCTAATCCTTTAATCTCATAAGTAAACTCGAAATTTTTATTTTCATTTAATATTGGCAAAATTCTAATATTATTTATAAAACATGCAATTTTATGATCTTGGGCAAATTTTTGAATGATATTGCCTATTACTTCTGTCTTTGGCCTTTCTTCTGTTAATAACCATAAATTACTTGATTTCATGGCAACTCCTTATTCCTTACGAAAAATTATAATATATTGATGAATTTGATTTGATACATAACTAAATGGATATCCATATGGATATAAATTCACGCTTTGATCAGCCCATATTTTTGTTCCTAAATATTTCAAATTTTTAATTTGGTTTAAATCCATTATTACATCAGCGTGAAGCAAGTTTAATTCTTTATCTTTTGGTTGTAAATCTTTTAAAAAAATTACTATGTGTCCTTTATTTTTTAAAAAATTCATAGCATTATTAATACTATCTTTAAATATATGTCGAAAGGATTTCCAATCCATATTTCCAAGGTCTTCTTTTAAATTTGTAAATGGTGTAGGAGCATTATTTAAACCTTTTTTTGTTTTTTCACCAGTTTTATTCCTCGACATCATATCGCCATAGGGAGGATCAATTAAAATTAGTGAAAACTCTTCATTTGCTAAGAAATTCTTTATATTTGTTTGAGATTTTAAAATATCTATTGAATTTCCTTGAATTGTTAATTGTTCTTTTAAATTGAGAATTTTTGTTGCCATTTTATATGCTTGAATATATTCCAAATTTAAATCAATTCCAAGAGCTCTTCTGTTGCATAATGAAGCCCCTAACAAAGTACCACCAACACCCATAAAATAGTCAAACACAAGTTCATTTTCTTTTGTAAAAAACTCTATAATTTGCTTCATTAATTGTGGCGGTTTAGGTGACGGATGAATTTTTCTTATGTTATAAGCAAAACCTTCTTGACCATTTGTTGAATATCTTGTATTTATAACAGAATTTAAAAAGAATGTCCATTCATTGCCAGGAAGATCATTAAGTTTATTATTAATATGATATTTTTTACCGTCGTTTGTTTGAATAATTTTTAAAGATTTACCAATAACAACAGATTTATCAATGTCTTTTTTTATCCAAGAAGGAAGTTTTTTTATTTCATCATTATTAAGTACTTCAGATACAGGAAAATGTTCCTTGGCATCGTCATTCTTTATTATTCTCTTTTTATTCTTTATGGTTTTAATCTTTTCTTCTAGAGTTTTATTAATAATTTGATTCAATTCATTAACAATTTCCTCTGAATTTTCAATTTTCATTTGTTTTAATAATTTACTAATCTGTTCAATATTAATTAGTTGCATTTACCACCTTTTTTTATATAAAAAATTAATTCTTCTAAGTTGTGTTCTATCTTTCCTGGTATATGTTTATATCTTCTATAGGGAAATCTATAAACTTTAAAAGATTGAGAATTACCATAATTTAATAATATGCTACGAATGTTATCTTCATTCATAATTCCTTCAGTACTATAACTTACGATTATATTACTGAAATTTGCGTTTTTTATTAATTTGTCAAAAGCGTTAATTACATTATTTTTAATACAATAATTTGAACGCTTGTCCTTATATGGTCTAATTCCAGTTATACCATTAATCTTAGGGTTGTCATATACAGAAATTGTTTCTAAAACATGATAATTAGGAGCATATTGTCTTGTATTATATGGAGGGTCAATATATAGAATATCACCTGAAATAGACTTTATTAATTCGTTAGAATCTATATTATAACTTTCATTTGTTTTTTTATTGTCTTCAACATTTAGTTGTATTAACTCTAAATTCTTTAATGCTCTGTTATCCCAATGTTTTAAAAATGCCCCATAAGTACCGGCAATATTTGAAA
>Ga0209373_10005626_pt1 | contig 10144 bp, 10 predicted proteins | sample Higcelweek5metaG_FD_187173 | JGI IMG/M metagenome (GOLD analysis project Ga0209373, IMG submission 187173) | Freshwater pond sediment microbial communities from the University of Edinburgh, under environmental carbon perturbations - High... | ecosystem: Environmental > Aquatic > Freshwater >...
GGTGTAATGAACCTCCCGCGGTACCGGATTATGAATATGTGGTTGGATAATTTTACCAACCGGGTGCTTCATGAAAGCCAGCTGTTGAGAAAAATCATTCGGGGTACAAAAATTGATACCGGGTTCAGAATACTTGTTTGAAATAATAATTGCAAGCAACTGGTTGTTGTAGGTAATTTCTTCAATCATTATTAAATATCTTTCTTTTAATTCTCGAAGCTAACGAGTAAAACACATAAAACAGTATCGATAATGTTACCTTAGTAGTATTCATAACAGACAAACTTTTAAAAAAAAGTTTCTTTTGCTTATAAATAGAAATAACTAAAGAATAGATCCTTCCGGTCTGTTGTATTAGACGTTTAGGGTACTTCCCAAGTATCCACAGTTGGATTATTAATGTTTTATAATCCTTTTCTACCTGGTTAAGAGTTGACCATGATCCGGCACTAGAAATTCGGTATACACTCATGGCTTCGCTGAATGCATACCCTTTGCCTTTTGAAGCTAATAAACACTCTAATGCATCGTCACCCGCCGGAAGTTTATAAGTAGATTTCGGAACTGTCAAGATTCCATTTCTGAATATTAAAGAAGAGGTATGAAGGGGGGGGCCTAAAACTGTATCTTTCAATAAAATAATATCCTTTACAGGTTGATACCTACCGATAATTGAATTTTCGTACTCATTTTTAATATCAACAGCGTGACCACTGAAAACGAAATCATTATTTGCTTCTAAAAAATCAACTTGCTTTTGCAATTTCAAAGGATCGATCCAATAATCATCTCCTTCGCACATGGCAATATATTTCCCTTTTGCTCTTGGAAATTGAAAGACCCTTGTAACTCCTATGCCTTTTGAGAACTGGTTCTCAGTTTGATAAATCGGTTTTATTAATTCTGGGTACAAGGATTCATATTCGCGGATTATATCATTCGTCCTATCTTGTGATGCATCATCATGGATCAAAACCTCAATGGGGAAATTCGTTTTTTGTTGTATGAAACCATCTAGACATTGACGGATATATGGTTCGTGATTGTAGGTAAGGCAACAGATACTTACAAGCGGTACTGGCATAATTATTCCTTTATCCGTAATATTTTAGCAGGATTACCCACAACAATGGCATTTTCAGGTACATCTTTCAATACCACTGACCCGGAGCCGATTAGCGAAAAATTGCCAATTTTCACATTTTCCCGAATGGTAGCATTCGTTCCTACATGCGCGCCTAAACCAACAGTAACATTTCCACCTACGACACTATCAGCAGCTAAATGAGAGAATTTTTTCATAGTGCTGTCATGTCCTATAATTGAACTTGACATCAATACACAATTGTCTTCAACTGTTGAATCAGGGCAAATTCGAGCAAAAGGAGCCACTAAAACACCCTGACCAATAGAGCAGAAATCCTTAGGAACATAAGCTGTAGGATGAATCAGAGTAGCTAATCTATTTGCAGGTATATTAAGGTCTACAATTTTATTATAGACTGCTTCTTCATTTTGTAAACCAAAATAGCCAATAAAAAAGCAAACATCAGAATCGCTTAAAAATTTATTCACATCATCTGATGTCCCTATTACGTTATAACCTTGATATAATCCAATTTTACTACCGATTGGTACAACATCATTCAAATAACCAAGAACTTCGTAAGTCCCTAAATCATTTGCTATGGATGCAGCCCACATTCCTACACCTCTGCCACCCAGTATAATTAGTTTTTTCATAATTCGCATTTTTGGTTTAAATAACTGGAATGTAAAACAAATCTTATGCAGGTTCAGATAATTCCTTTTTTTCCTTTTTCAAAGTTTCAACAAAGCTTATTATACTTTTTGCTTTCACCACCAGTGGTGGTCCGATAAACTTCCCGTCTATAATGGCTACACCTTTACCGCTTTTAACTGCCTCCTCGTAAAGTTCAAGAGTTTTTAATGCATTATGATATTCGTCGCTGGTTGGTGAATATGCTCGGTTTACTAAACTGTTTTGTTTTGGATGCAATACCCACATACCGTCATATCCCAAAGTTTTACCCACTTTTAAGTGAGCTTCTAATCCATCAAGATCATGAACATTGATGTATGCAGCGTCAATTGCCTGCAAACCAAATGCTTTTGCAACAATGGGAGTATAGCTTCTTGGGGTAAATATGCTCGTATCCTTTCCAAAATCGCGTATGCCATTTAGATCTGAAACAAAATCTTCTGATCCAAATCCTAATGCAATTATTCGTTTCGAAGCAGTTGCAATTTCTTTTATGTTAACAATAGACTTGGTGGTTTCAAGAATTGGCACAATGGAAAAGAAATTCTCAGGAATCCCCCTTTCCTTTTCGATAGACGTAAGAAGTTTGTCAAGATATACAATGTCCTCATAACTTTCCGTTTTCGATAACAGAAAGCCATCTATGCTAGCTTTTGTCACTTCTAAAACATCCTGCAAAAAGAAATCAGTATTAATCTCATTTAATCTGACTAATTTCAAAAACCTATTAAATCTTTCATCCTTAGCTTTTATTTTTATCAATTCCCTCGCGATAACCTTGTTTTCTGCAGGTTGAACACTGTCCTCCAGATCAAAAAGTAAAACGTCGGCATTGCTTACTGCCGCTGATTCAAAAAACTTTTCATTATGTCCAGGAACGAACATTAAACTCCTCATTATAAGTTTTTCTCGTTTCATAATTCCCGTTTTTTAATTAAAATATTCCGTCTGAATTTGATGACATCTATACCATTTTGATTATAACCTGTCGTTTCAACATAAACCAAGCCTCTGTCATTTTTTGATTTCGAGTCTCTTTTATCGAGAATCTTTGTCCGACTATAAATAGTGTCGTTAATGAATGTTGGTTGCAAATGTTCGATGTTTTCATATCCCAAATTTGCAATTGCTTTTCCACTAATATCCATGACTGTAAGATGAACAGCCAAGCAAAAAACCAAAGTTCCAGGTACCAGAATCTGTTTATACTGATTATCCTTGCAATAGTCAATATTGATATGTACCGGATGATGGTTCATCGTTAACAATGAAAACAGATTATTGTCAGACTCAAAAATTGTTTTAGACTGGGCATGAACAATAGTTTCTCCAACAACAAAGTCTTCAAAGTAATTTCCCATTTTTGCTGCTTCCATACATAATTTTTTTTAAATGTTACGACTCTGATTTTGACTATCTAATTTATTAAGAATTTCTTGAATTTTGATCAAGTGTGGTAGCTCGTACATTTCACCATCAATTTTTATTACATCTATATCTTTTGAATTTATTAATGAGAATTTATTTAGAACTTCTCGCATTTTTATTATCTCATCTGATGAAAACAATTGCAGATTAAGAAGAGCTTCAAGCTGTTTAGGATGAATTACAAACTTCCCATTAGCTCCAGCGTTAAAAGCATAAATTGATTCTTCTATAAATTTATTTGTATCTATGAGGTTTGTATCAACTCCATCAATATAACTCTTTCCAAATGATTTGGAAATCAGTATTAATTGTTGTCTATAAAAATTGAGATATTCAGGGCTATGTTTCATCCTCATTACTGAACAAAAATCATGAGTGCCAAACCCTACAGCCATGATTGATGAGTGATAGGCATCCAATATTTTCGGCAAATTGCAAAAACACTCTGGATTCTCAATAAGTATCAACAATTTTAAATCAAATGACCAATTGTTAAGTTCAACCAATTCCTTTATCGAATCTGAATTAACAACTTTTGGTAAAACAATTTTCCCTTGAAATCTATTGATTAGTTCTATGTTCAGATCTTTAGAAAAACAGTCTTCAAGAAAAGGTAATCTAAGAAAATAATTTGATTTTTTAGGTAGATTAATAACATTTGTAGCGGCAATTGACTTATTGCTTTTAGAAACTGATTCTTCCAGATCGAAAACGAAATAGTCAGCTTTTAATACATCAACATTATTGATGAATTTCTGCTTATCACCAGGAATAAAAAAATAACTATCTAACATGCTACTTGAATTTACCACCAGTTACATGACTTTGGATCATGCGACTAGTTCTGCTTATGACTTATAATTCCGCAAATAAGTTTAATTGAATCTTGTTGTAATTCCGGATATATTGGTAAACAGATCACTTGGTCAGCAATTTTATTGGCAACCGGCAAATTATCAGGTTTTGAAGATGGTAGTCCGCGATAAGTTGGGAATTGGCTGATCAATGGATAAAAATACCTCCTTCCAAAAATATTATGCTTTTTCAGTTCTTCATAGAGTTCATCCCTTGTTTTTCCATATGCATTTTCATCTATAAAAATAGGAAAATACGAGTAGGTCAGTTCAATTCCGGCTTCACCATCGATAATTTTTACTCCTTCCACATTTGACAAAGACTTTTTATAAAAATCAGTAATAGATTTCCTCTTTGCAATATTCTCATCGATATGCTTTAGTTGCAATAAACCAAATGCGGCTTGAACTTCGTTCATTTTAGCATTAATCCCGGGTGCTATAACTATTGTTTCACCGGCAAAACCAAAATTTTTAAGGTAGTCAATCTGTTGTTTTGTTTTCTCATCATGGCAAATGATTGCACCACCTTCGATTGTATTAAATACCTTAGTGGCATGAAAGCTCAATATGGAAAGGTCACCAAAATTTAAAATAGAATCCCCGTTTATCTTAACACCGAAAGCATGAGCAGCATCGTATATCAGTTTTAATCCATAAGTATCAGCAATTTGCTGAAAACGGTTCACATTGCATGGGTTTCCATACACATGAACAGGCATAATTGCTGTTGTTTGAGGGGTAATTGACGCTTCAACTTTTTCAGGGTCAAGATTGTAATAATTGGGTTCTATATCAGCAAAAACAGGCTTAATGTTGTTCCACCATAATGAATGGGTTGTTGCCACAAAACTGTAGGGGGTTGTTATTACTTCACCAGTAATTCGTAAGGCTTGTAGTGCGGTTATCAACGCTAAAGTACCGTTTGCAAATAGCGAAAGATATTTAACGCCCAGATAATCTGCCAATTCTTTTTCAAATTGTTTATGGAACGGACCATTATTCGTAAGGATTTTGTTTTTCCAGATTTCTTTCAAGGATATAATGAATTCATCCAATGGAGGAAGAGCTGGCTGGGTAACATAGACTGGCTTTGACATTTCTTAATATATTAAAATATAATGGTCTCTGTTGAATGGATTGTATAATTGTCAATTAATTAGGCACTTAAAATTTGTCGATGCTTTTCTGTTTAGTCCATTTAAGATTTTGAGGTCTGATTAATCCAGGAAATTTTCCAAGTCCATCCCCAATTCTTATTTCTTCATGCCCCTGAAGAGTGAGTATCTCTTTGATGTCATGCAAAGCTATTGTCCCTTTGGTTAAAACCATCATATCGATTATGTACATATTATCATTTAACGTTTTTGCTGGTATAACACACTTATATAAGTATCTGCCTTTTTCGAACTTTTCAAAAGGAGAACGAGTTGCAAAAATCAATGCACCATCAGCTGTATTAAAGTACAAATTAATCTTTATTTGCTCAAATTCCATATTACTGGAAACCTCAACCATTATTTCCAAATCATCTTCAATATCGAAATTCCCATCAATCCCATTATTACTTGCAGTCACTGAATGTACTACAAAGCCGGATGATTCTTTTTCAATTATTGAAAAAGAACTGGATTTGTTAGTAGCAATATATGTTTCTATAACTTTACTCATTTCTCCCTGGGATTGAATAATTCCATCACTCATTAAAATTCCAGAAGAGCATAATGATTTAACAGCCAACATATTATGACTTACAAATATGACTGTTCGACCTTCTCCACTGCCTACTTCACCCATCTTTCCTAAACACTTTTTCTGGAATTCAGCATCTCCAACAGCAAGAACTTCATCAACAATCATTATTTCGGATTCCAAATGTGCCGCTACAGCAAATGCAAGACGTACATACATACCACTGCTAAAGCGCTTAACAGGTGTGTCAATATAGCGCTCCACGCCACTGAAATTAATGATTTCATCAAGTTTGCGTGTTATCTCTTTTTTACGCATTCCCAAAATTGCACCATTAAGAAAAATATTTTCGCGCCCGGTCAACTCAGGATGAAAACCGGTTCCTACCTCCAATAAGCTAGCTACACGTCCCTTAATGTGAATTCTACCAGTTGTTGGGCTCGTAACGCGTGAAAGAATTTTTAACAAGGTGCTTTTTCCCGCCCCATTTTTACCAATAATACCAATTGCCTCTCCTTGTTGAATTTCAAAATTGATATCTCTTAGGCTATATACGACATCGCTTTTCCCTTTCGTACTGCGATCGTTAGCCTCACCAATTTTTAAAAAAGGATCCTCAAGACCTCTGATTTTCATCTTGTACCAACGTTCGAGATCATGACTAATGGTACCGGTGCCGATTTCACCTAGGCGATATATCTTCGACAGATTAGTTATCTGAATAACAGGAGGCATTAAATAATAATTTTATAGTAACGAAATGTATCGAATAGACATGACTGGACTATTATACTGTATCAACAAACGTCTTTTCTGTTTTGTTGAAAATTACAATACCTATAATCAGAACAATCAATGTTATTAACGCTGAATAGCCAATGCTCCATGTACTGAATTCGCCTTTTCCTAAAAAACTAAATCGAAAAGCTTCGATAATACCGGTCATGGGATTGAGTTCAATAAGATGTTTATATTTTAAAGGCGCTGCGCTTAATGGATAAATCACTGTTGTAGTATACATAAGTAATTGAACCCCAAAAGTGACCAAAAATGCCAGATCGCGATATTTTGTCGTCATGGCTGTAATAATTAGACCTAAGCCTAAACCCAGCAACGCCATCATGATCACCAATACCGGAAACATAAAAACCGCCCAGGTCAGTGTAAAATCTGTTCCTTGTAAGCAATAGTAGCCCATCATGCCTAAAAAAAGCAACATCTGCACTCCAAACCGAATAAGGTTGCTCACTACAATGCTTAGTGGCAAAATGAGCCTTGGAAAATATACCTTGCCGAAAATCAATGCATTGTCCTTAAACACAGTACTGGTCTTGGTCAGGCAATCTGCAAAGTAATTCCACGCCGTAATACCCGCTAGATAGAACAGCGGTTGAGGAAGGCCATCAGTGCTGATTGATGCCAGACCACCGAAGACAAATGTAAAAATAATGGTAGTGAAGAGCGGTTGAATAAAGAACCATATTGGTCCCAGGATTGTTTGTTTGTAAAAGCTTACAAAATCGCGCTTCACGAACATCGTCAGTAAATCCCGATATCGCCATACATCTTTGAATTTCAGGTCGAACAGTGAATTCGTACCTTCTATTACCAGATCCCATTCTTTATTGGAAGTTTCAGCGTTCATTCTTTATGTTTAAGCATTAATAACAGGAATTCAGACTAAGATGCTGATATTTTCAGAAAATCAGCCTCTACCATAATCCTAACCAATTCACTAAACGAAGTAGAATGTTGCCAACCTAGTATGTTTTTTGCTTTTGTCGGGTCTCCACATAACCATTCAACGTCAGTTGGGCGGAAATAGCGTTTATCGATACCTACAACCATGCGATCAGTTGATTTTAAGTATCCTTTTTCTTCAATCCCGTTACCGTTCCAATAAATTTCTTCACCAAAATATCGGAATGCTTCAGTAATAAACTCGCGAACCGAATGGCTTTCGCCTGTAGCAAGCACGAAATCGTCGGGTTCGTCCAATTGCATCATCTTCCACATACCCTCAACAAATTCAGGGGTATAACCCCAATCGCGTCGTGCATCGAGATTCCCAAGATATAAAGCATCTTGTTTACTAGCCATTATTCGTGAAACACCCATCGTAATCTTACGCGTGACAAAAGACTCCCCTCTCCGCGGGGACTCATGATTAAAAAGAATACCATTACAAGCAAAGAGGTTGTAAGCTTCACGATAGTTAACAGTGATCCAATAGGCATAAAGTTTTGCAATGGCATATGGAGAACTTGGGCGAAAGGGAGTCTCTTCATTTAAGGTTTTGATTGCAGATGCTTTCTGAACCTTGCTCGTTGTAAGCGAGTTTCCATATAGCTCAGACGTTGATGCCTGATAGAACCGTGATTTCACACCAGTTTCTCTAATGGCATCAAGGAACCGTAATGTACCAATTGCATCGACTTCTGCAGTATATTCAGGCACTTCAAAAGAAACTTGTACATGACTTTGAGCACCTAAATTATAAATCTCATCGGGATGTATTTTTTCCATTAACCGGTTAAGGTTGCTTGAATCTGTAAGGTCACCATAATGAAGGAAAACTCGATTGTCTTTAAAATCCGGGTTGTTATTGTAAATCTGATCAATTCTTCCGGTGTTGAATGAACTACTTCTACGTACAATACCGTGAATTGTATATCCTTTATTTAAAAGAAATTCAGCCAAATAAGAACCATCTTGTCCGGTAATCCCAGAGATTAAAGCTATCTTTAACTGTGGGGCAAAAACATTAGATTTCATAAAAAATTGGAAATTTCACGATTAACTAGTTTTCATCTAATTCTACGTCTTTAACGCTCAAAACTATCTTTTTAAAGAAAGTCTTACCTAAAACCCAACAACACCCCAAAATCCCACCAGCAAAGAACCAAATCATTAACTTCATACCCTTCTTTGCATGATTTTTAAGAATGGGCACACTTACGGGTTCAATTACAGAGAATACCGGAGTATCTTCCTTAACACGGATCTTGGCATATTCGAGTTGCCTGGCCAAATCATTATATACTGCAAATGCAACCTGAAATTCACTGGATAACCTTTCCTCTTCTGTTCTGGCTAATGCAGAATTAAGATTCAGGTTGCGATCGCGGAATCGGGCTAATGCTGCCTGAGCATTATAAAAGTCCTGCCGTTTTTCTTTATAGAGGGTCTCCACATATTTCCTGTTTTGTTCAGCCTTATTTATTTTTATGGAAGTAATCTGCTCCTGCAACAACTCCTGACCTTTTTTTGCAAGCTGGGCGGCTGCCATTGCCTCCGGTGCTTTTGCGGTCAAGGTCAATACCCCTTCTTTTGGATTTACGGTTAACGTCAATAACGATGACATGACTCCTCTCATACCGTTTTCCATACCCGTCAAATGAACCAGCCCGTCCTCAGGAGCCGTTGTTGCAGCAGGTTGTTGCTTATTTTGGTTTTTTGGACGCAACATACTGCTTAAAACACCAGGTAAACCAATGGTGTATTTTTTTAAAGTTGTCGCGAATTCCGGTTTTTTATAGTCGCGGTAGTATTCAAGTATTGATTTCTGTCCCTGAATCTTTTCCCAGGTTAAAGGATGGTTCATCAACTCTTTCTGAAATACCAGACTTTTAATGATTTGCGGGTAAACCACAGGATTTAAATCGCCTGTTTGGTTCATCGGTGTATTCAGACTGACACCGGCTGCAGCAGCAAGACCTGTCAGGCCACCCAGGTCCTGGTTTTTGGAGCTGGACTGAGGAACCATTACTGTTTTAGCCGTAAATTCCACTGGTATTCCGATAATTGAAATAATTCCAAAAACTGCAACTATCGCAGTAATGATGAGTATTGTCAATCGTCTTTTCCAGATAATCGCGAAGAGATGTATCAGGTCTATCTCATCCCCATTGGGAGAAGTTTGCTGATTTTGTTTGGGCAGGGAACGGTCTTCGGTTGTCATAGTTTTATATTTATTTTCGACTGCTGTTTTTATGATTTGCTGATCAGCGCTTTTATGGTTGTTCTGATCTTATTGCTGGAATACAGCCTGTTCATTTCGCTGTATATCATTTTATTATTCAGGCTTTTAACGGGCTTAATGCCAGACAGGTTTTCAAAGTGAACATATTCATAATCGAACATGGCGAAGTCCCCGATCTCAGCCAGCTTTACCACCGGAATAATCCCGTATTGCAGGTATTCGGCCAGTTTGGTGGGGTTTGCCACGCGGTTCACCAGGATATCGTCGCGGAGAATGAAACCGTAATGGGCCAGCTGGTAGTATTTCCAAAGGTCTTCAGGTTTCACTGACAGCACCTTGATGGATTCTTCACGGATGTGGTAATGGTGGATCAGCTTTTCGAAACGGCTTTTTTGTCCGCTCAGA
>Ga0209373_10005627_pt1 | contig 10144 bp, 11 predicted proteins | sample Higcelweek5metaG_FD_187173 | JGI IMG/M metagenome (GOLD analysis project Ga0209373, IMG submission 187173) | Freshwater pond sediment microbial communities from the University of Edinburgh, under environmental carbon perturbations - High... | ecosystem: Environmental > Aquatic > Freshwater >...
AGCCGATTGCTGTCGGGTAGATCAGCAGATCTGCACCGGCCAGAGCCATCAGGCGAGCGGCCTCCGGGTACCATTGATCCCAGCAGACCAGCACTCCCAAGGTGCCTACCGAGGTGCGGATTGGCGTAAAACCGAGATCTCCGGGGGTGAAGTAGAATTTTTCGTAAAAACCTGGATCATCGGGAATATGCATCTTGCGATAGGTGCCGACAATGGAACCATCCTGTTCAAATACCACGGCAGTGTTGTGATACAGGCCGGGGGCTCGACGTTCAAACAATGAACTGACCAGAACTGTTCCAAGTTCGCGGGCCAATGCCCCAAGCCTGTCCGTTGCTGGTCCGGGGATTGGCTCAGCACGGTCAAACTGGTCTGTCTGCTCGGTCTGGCAGAAGTAGGGACCACTGTGCAGTTCCTGTAAAACAATCAGTTTGGCTCCCGCTGCAGCAGCAGAGCGAGCCATGGCACTGGTTCTGGTAAAGGTTTCTTCCCTGTTATCGCTGCAGCTTTGTTGGATCAGAGCTGCCTTGAGCAGTTTCATGGCAGCACTCCCGCAGGCAGCTGCATGGTAACACAATGCAGTGAACCGTGCTGTTCAATCAAAGGAAGGCAGTTAATGCCAATAATTTCTCGTCCGGGATAGGCCAGCGCGATCATGGCCAGAGCGCCGTTATCCACCGGGTCCTGGTAGGTGGGTACCAGCACGGCGTTATTAATTACCAGGTAGTTTGCGTAGCTGGCAGGCAAACGGTTGCCTGACGTATCAAACTTCGGTTCTGGCCAGGGCAGGGCCAGCAATCGGTACGGTCTTCCATCTGCTGTCGTTAGCTGTTTCAGTTCCTGCTCCATCTTCTGCAGGGCCTCATAATGGCTGTCAGCCGGATTATCACAGGCCACATAGATAATAGTGTCATTGGGGCAGAGCCGGGCCAGGGTGTCAATATGTGCATCGGTATCATCACCTTCCAGATGACCATGCTCAAGCCAGAGTATCCTTTGCGCACCAAAGAGGGACTGCATGGCTCCTTCAAGATCCTGTCGGGTAAGTTGCGGGTTGCGGTTGGGGGAAAGCAGGCATTGGCTGGTGGTTAAAATGGTGCCGCCCCCATCACTCTCAATACTTCCTCCTTCAAGCACCAGTCCGATGATGTTGGCCTGGGGCAGCAGGGCACCCTGTTTTTTTAGCTTTTGAGTGACCTGATTGTCCAGATTGGCAGAAAATTTAAGCCCCCAGCCGTTAAATCCAAAATCAAGCAGCACCGGCTGATTATTGACGAGTACGGTGATTGGAGCAAAATCCCTGGTCCAGGTATCGTTGGTTTCAATCTGGTAGCAGCTGATTTGAGACAGAGCAATCCCGGCAGCAGATAATTGCGCTTGTGTCTGGCCGATATCGGGAGTAATCAGCAGGACTCGTTCAAAACGGCTGATCTGGCGGATCAGCTCGGTATAAGTTGCGCATACTTCCGGTAAATATTCGTTCCAGTCGGTAGCAGGGTGGGGCCAAGCCAGCAGGACGCCGTCCTGTGGTTCCCATTCAGCGGGTAATCTGATATTCATGGATCAGCATCTTCCTTTCACGACAAATCGCTTGATCTGCAAGTTGTAGAAGTATAACGGTGAATACCAAGGTCTGCAAGCTTCTTTGGCCTTGCCTTGCGAGCCTGTTTGGTTTAAAAAAATCAGTTCTTATACCGCTATCTACGGAGTTTTTCATGTTAAAAAGTATTGTGCTGCAGGCCCCTGCCAAGGTTAACTATCTGCTGGATGTGGTTGCACGGCGCCCTGACGGGTATCATGAACTGCGTATGATCATGCAAAGGATAAACCTGTGTGATCGGGTGACGATTCAGTTAAGCGATACGCCCGGTATCAGGGTCAACTGCGGGTGTCAAGGGGTGCCGGATGGTGAAGGTAATATCGCCTGGAAAGCAGCCAGAAGGTTGCTTGATCTCTCCGGTTATACTGGTGGGGTGGAGATTGAGATTCAAAAAAATATTCCGGTAGCGGCCGGACTCGGAGGTGGTAGCAGTGATTGTGCAACTGTGCTGCTAGGGTTGAACGAACTGTTGGGATGTGGTCTTTCACAGGATCGGTTAATGGAAATAGGCGTCAGTCTCGGTGCAGATGTACCATTTTTTGTTTTTCAACAGACAGCAGTTGCTGAAGGGATCGGGGAAAAACTAACACCGCTTGCAGCCATTCCATCAGCCTGGTTGGTGCTGGTTAACCCTAACGTGCCGGTATCAACTGCCTGGGTCTATAAAAATTTGCAGTTGACACAACGGAAGTGTCTGGCTACAATTCCCAACTCGTTTGAGGACGCTACAGAACTATCTGCTATTTTGTCAAATGATCTTGAAGAGGTAACGATCCCGGCATTTCCTGTTATTTCTGAGATTAAGAAGCAATTGGTCGCTGCAGGTGCGCTTTGCTCGCTGATGTCCGGGAGCGGTCCTACGGTATTTGGATTATTTGATGATGAGGTTACCGCCCGTAAGGCCGGAGAGCTGCTTGCCCAAGATAATAGCTGGTTTATAGCAGTAGTCGAAACGATTTAAACTGATATTTAGTGTATTTCTTAGTCTGAAAGGTAGATCGCGTACCATGTACGACAAAATCAGGGTGTTTTCAGGTAACTCCAACATTAATCTAGCCCAGAAGATCTGCGATGGACTAGGTGTTCCTTTAGGTAACGCCGGTGTCAAAACCTTTTCTGATGGCGAAGTTATGGTGGAGATTTGTGAAAATGTCCGTGGACGTGATGTCTACGTAGTGCAGTCTACCTGTGCCCCCACTAATAATAATCTGATGGAACTGCTGGTTATGACCGATGCCTTGAAACGTGCCTCGGCTGCCACTATTACTGCTGTAATTCCCTATTACGGATACGCCCGTCAGGACCGCAAGGCAGCCCCGAGAACGCCGATTTCTGCCAAGCTGGTGGCCGACCTGATCACAACAGCTGGAGTAGATCGAGTGGTTACCATAGATCTGCATGCTGCACAGATCCAGGGCTTTTTCAATATTCCGGTAGATAATCTCTATGCTGCCCCTGTCATTCTCAATCACCTGAAAGAACGTTTTGCCGGTCAGGAGATTGTTATGGTAACTCCTGATGCCGGTGGCACCGAGCGGGCGCGGGGATTTGCCAAGCGTCTTGAATGCCCGATGGCACTGATCGACAAACGTCGTACCGGCCCCAACGTTGCCGAGGTAATGCACCTGATTGGTGACGTAAAGGGTAAAATTGCCATTATCCTTGATGATATGATCGATACTGCCGGTACGTTGACCCAGGCAGCCGGAGCTTTGAAACAAAACGGAGCAACTAAAATATATGCTGCCGCAACCCACGGTGTTCTCTCCGGGCCAGCGATTGACCGCCTCAATGGCTCTGTTATTGAAGAAGTCTTGATGACTGACAGCATCCCTCTTGGAGAAAAGGCAAATCGTACCTCAAAGGTTAAGGTACTGTCTGTAGCGCCGTTGCTGGCTGAGGCAATCCGTCGTATTCATGAAGATGAATCAGTCAGTTCGTTATTCATTTAAATAAAAGCAGGAAAATTTTGCGGTCAGACAGGCCGCTTTTTGGTTGGGAGGAAAACCATGCAACAGACCCAAATGAAGATCGAAACCCGTACCAGTGTTGGTAAAGGGATTAGCCGCAGGTTGCGTGCTGCCGGACGTATTCCTGGTGTTGTTTATGGACGTGGTATGGAGCCGGTACCGGTAAGCCTTGAGCCTAAGGCATTGAGTGCCGCTATTGCAGGTGAGGGTGGACTTAATAATCTGATTACCCTTGAGGGTGGCGGCGATCTTGATAAAGTTGTTGTAATCGTTGCTGAAATTCAGCGTGATACACTGATGAGAACCGCTGAGCATGTCGATCTCCATCGGGTTAACATGAATGAAAAGGTACGCATTAATGTGCCGGTCAATCTGCTTGGAACTCCAGCTGGTGTAAAGGAAGGTGGCATGCTCGATTTTTATCACCATACCTTGCATATCGAGTGTTTGCCCGCACAAATCCCTGAGCACATTGAGATAAATATTGCAGATCTTAAGATCGGTCATTCAATCCATGTCTCTGAAATTGTCTTGCCTGAAGGCGTAAAGTGCGTTGAAAACCCCAAAACGGCGGTTGTCGGCGTTCTGGGCAAGATTAAGGAAGATGCTGCAGCAGCCTGATTACTCACGAAACAGGCCGTGGTGTCTGACTGACTCCACGGCCTGTGTATGCCTATAACTTATGGATACAATTATTATCGCAGGGCTTGGTAATCCCGGCCCCAAGTACCAATGGACCCGCCACAATGCGGGTTTTCTGTTTCTTGACAGGATTGCCCGGCTGGAAGGACTTTCAATTGTCCGTAAACAGTTTGGCGGGTTGACGGCGGAGTGGGAGCGTAAGGGCAAACGACTGGTTCTGCTCAAGCCCCAGACCTTCATGAACCTTTCCGGTCGATCTGTCATGCCTGCCCTGCAGTTCTATAAGCTTAAAACAGATCAGCTGATTGTTGTGCATGATGAGATTGACCTCCCATTGGGTACTGCCCGCCTGAAACAGGGGGGAGGCCATGGGGGCCAGAACGGTCTGCGCTCCATAATGGAGCAACTGGGTAAAGGTGATTTTTTACGCTTGCGTCTGGGGATCGGTCGACCGGTGTATGGTGAGGTAACGGATCATGTTCTGGGTAATTTTGCTCCGTCAGATATGGATATATTTGCACGGGTGCTGGACGGTGCTCTGGATATGCTGGAATTGGCCCTTGATGAGGGGGCTCCCAAGGCGATGAGCCTCTATAACAACAGGAATTATCTGGAAGGATAACGGCTATGGGTTTTAACTGTGGTATTGTCGGCTTGCCTAATGTGGGCAAGTCAACCATTTTTAACGCGATTACCTCGGCTGGTGCTGAATCGGCTAACTACCCTTTCTGTACTATTGATCCCAATGTCGGTATTGTTCAGGTGCCTGATCCCCGTATTGAGCAGCTTTCAGCTATTGTTAATCCGCAGAAGTGCCAGTTTACCACCATTGAATTTGTCGATATTGCCGGTTTGGTTAAAGGTGCCAGTGCTGGTGAAGGATTGGGCAACCAGTTTCTGGGGCATATCCGCTCGGTTGATGCAGTGGTGCATGTGGTGCGCTGCTTTGATGATGACAATGTAGTGCATGTAGCTGGCAAGGTTTCGCCTGCTGACGATATTGAAATTATTAATACAGAACTGGCCCTGTCGGATCTTGACAGCTTGGAAAAAAAGCTGCTTCGTTCCGAAAAACTTGCCCGGAGTGGAGATAAAAAAGCCAAGGAAGAGCTGGCACTCTACGAGCGGATCAAAGGCCTGCTGGAGCAGGGTAAAAAGGTTCGGGATTGTGCTGAAAATGAAGATGAACGGATCTGGATGCGGGATCTGCACCTGCTGACCGCCAAGCCGGTACTGTTCGTGGCCAACGTGGCTGAAGACGATCTTGAAGGCAAGCATCCTTTTGTGGCCCAGGTGCGTGAGATTGCAGCTGCTGAGGGGGCTGGTGTGGTGGTGATCTGTGGTAAGATCGAGGCTGAGATTGCTGAGCTTGATGGCGACGAAAAAGCAGCGTTCTTGCAGGAAATGGGGCTGCCAGAGTCAGGTCTTGATCGTCTGATTAGGGCTGGTTATGAACTACTCGGCTTGATAACCTACTTTACCGCCGGGGTAAAAGAAGTGCGTGCCTGGACCATTACCAGAGGCACCAAGGCTCCCCAGGCCGCCGGAGTAATTCACTCTGATTTCGAAAAAGGATTTATCCGTGCCGAGGTGATCGGATTTGATGATTACATTGCCTGCATCGGCGAATCAGGTGCCAAGGAAAAAGGTCTGATGCGGCTGGAAGGTAAGGAGTACGTTGTCAAGGATGGAGATGTCATGCATTTCCGGTTCAATGTTTAACAGAAGGGGGGCTTAATGCCCCCCTTTTTTTAATAATTAGATAAAGGACTAATATTATCTTTTATCTTGCAATCAAAATAAAATGCGGTAGTATTGCGTCTACAAACAAACGAGGCTTACAGCCTGACTACCCATGAGGAGGAAATTAAAATGCCTAATCGTCTTGAAGTTTACAAGTGTCAACACTGCGGAAACATTATTGAAGTTATGCACGGTGGTGGTGCAAATATTGTCTGTTGCGGAGAGAATATGCAACTGCAGGCTGAAAACACGGTTGATGCTGCCAAAGAGAAGCATGTTCCGGTTATTGAAAAGGGAGACGGCACCATTACCGTCAAGGTCGGCTCTGTTACCCATCCTATGGATGAAAAACACTACATTGAGTGGATTGAACTGATTGCTGACGGTAAGGTCTACACTCAATTCCTTGAGCCGGGTCAGGCGCCAGAAGCAACTTTCTGTGTTACCGCTGAGAAGGTTACTGCCCGTGAATACTGTACCCTGCATGGCCAGTGGGCCACAGAAGCGTAATTGATCCTGCATACTGTGTAATTGACGGGGGCTGAAAAGTCCCCGTTTATTTTATAGTTGTATATCATTCTACTAATTGGATTACACCGTACCCAGCTGCAAGCCCGGAATATCAGCAAAATCCCGCATATTACGGGTTAAAAGCGTCAAGCCATGCTGAATCGCTTGGCTTGCCAGCCAGAGATCCTGAATGCGTGGGCGGTGCGTTCTGCCACTCACCTTTAACTGTGCCGCAAGGGAACCAAATATCTCTCCCGTTGTTTCGTCAATCCGCAGAACCGGCTTTACCCGTATCCGGGCAAGCGAAGCCAGCCGTTGCTGCCGTATTCCCTGATCAGCGGCAACCTCGGCGCCAAATTTCAGTTCTGCAATGGTTATCGGAGAGAGGTAAACAGGCTGCATTCCGGTTATGGTAACAATATCCGCAGGCAACAGACATCCCTGTTCCACATCTATCCAGATACAGGTATCAATCAGGTAGCCCATGGGTTACGAACCTCCTCTTCATGCGCATCATCACTACGGCTATCAGCCAGCCAGTGCTCCCCCGCCTGCTGTGGCAAGCTACAATACAAATCGCCGAACGCTTCGGCTGCCGTCATGGTTGCAGGGCCAGGCACAAGGCGTGCAATCGGCGCGTTATTTCGCACAATGATCAACTCTTCATGCTGAAACTCCACCTTGTTCAGCATCACCCGAAAATTTCTGGAAAAATCGGTAGCTGTAATGGTCTGCATAGCGCCTCCTCTAATAATCAGATAATCTGATTATTAGACTGCCTGATTCCTGAAGATAATGCAAACCTATTGACCCACATCCTTAAACTTTATCAAGTCCACTTCCGGTACAGCCGTCTCTTATGAAGACAGCCGTTTTCTTTACACCCACCCTCAGTTCATGTATCATCCCGCCCATGAAAAACAGCATTATTAACCGCTATCTATCCGCGAAATCGTCGGCATATTTGTTTTATCTCTCTCTATTTTTACCGTCGTTTTGCTGATGGGCAGAATGGTCAAGTTAATGGAGATGGTGGTATCAAACGGAGTACCCCTTCTTGAAGTTATCCGTCTTATCATCCTGCTGTTGCCTTCATTTCTGGTGCTTACTATCCCGATGGCCTTTCTGCTGGCTGTGCTGCTGGCCTTTGGGCGACTTTCAAGTGACAATGAAATTACGGTGCTGAAGGCCAGCGGCTTAAGCCTGACAGCCCTGTTGCCACCTGTGCTACTGACTGCAGCTGCAGCTGCGCTGCTTACATTGTTTGTCAGTGTGGTGGCAGTGCCCTGGGGTAATAGCGGTTTCAAGCAGATGACCATGGAAGTGGCCCGCAAGTATGCTGCCTCAGCCATCCGAGAGCGGATTTTTCGTGATGATCTGCCCGGCATCGTATTGTATGTTGATCAGTATGATGAAGCCAGGCATGCCATGCAGCGGGTGATGATTCAGGATAGCCGCAACCCGGAACGCCCTCTGACTATCTTTGCGAAAAGTGGACTTATTTCTACTGATGACACCCAGGGAGTGCTGCGGATATTACTGAAAAACGGCAGTATCCACACTATGCAAAAGAATGACTACCGGCTGGTTTCTTTTGGTGAGTACCTGTTAACAACTGAATTGGGCCGCAGTACGCCGCTGGTCAGGACTGAAATTGATATGGGAATAACCGAGTTGTATCGGTCAATGGCTTCATCAAAACTGCAACCGCAAGCTCGGCTGAAAATGGCCACAGAACTGCAAAGTCGTTTTGCTTTTCCGGCAGCTACCTTTGTTTTTGCCATCCTTGCCTTACCGTTGGGGCTGTCAAACAGACGTTCCGGTAAGGGGTCAGGTTTTACCCTCAGCATTCTGATCCTGATGATTTATTATGTTATGCTCTCATTTTTACGGACTTTTGCAGAGAAGGGGGGGATTCCTCCTGCTGTTGCGGTTTGGTTGCCGAACCTGATCTTTCTGACCATCGGATTGCTCTTGTTGCGATTGGCATCACAAGAACAAACGATCCGATCTGCCTTGGGACGTCTCTTGAACAGAAGGAGGGTAGCCTGATGTTCGGCATTATCGGACGCTATCTTGCTACAACCTGGTTCCGACTGTTCCTGCTCTGCCAGGGCGGTTTCCTGGCGGTCTATCTGATCCTCGATTTTATGGAAAAACTTGCCAGGTTCAGCAGAGCCGGGGCATCAATCAGCGCCATCCTGCAGTTTTTTCTGTATAAAATCCCTGAGATGGTAGGACAGACCATGCCGTTTGCCGTGCTTATGGCAACCCTGCTGTCACTGGGGATGCTTTCGCGCAGCAGTGAGCTGACCGCCTTGCGTAGTTGTGGACTGAGTATCCCACGGATAGTGACGCCCGTTTTGCTGCTTGGACTGCTCTTCAGCGGTCTGTTACTGATCAACTCTGAGTTTATAGTGCCGGGCAGTTATCAGCGGATGGAGCATATTGAAAAAGTTGTCATTAAAAAGCAGGGGATCAGTACCTTTTTCCGACTTAATAATATCTGGTTTCGTTCCAACAACCTGATCCTGCAGGCCAAACTGTTTGAGCCTGCGACCCGCACACTCAAAGGGGTTACCATTTGGGATCTGTCATCAGATATGCAGCCGATCAGGCGGATGGATGCGGAACAGGCCGTGTATGGACAGGGGGGATGGGAACTGCTGCAGGTGCGTACCCGCAGCTTTGCCGGTAAGGGGGGGGTAACAGCTGCAGCCAGGATGCCGATACCGCTTCAGCTGAAGGTGGATGATCTCCGAATACTTGATAACAATGCCGATAACTTCAGTTTTCGCAAGCTGCGGGAGTATGCGATTAGCCTGGAAAAAGGCGGTTATGCTGCCGGGCGCTACCGTACCATGATGCATGCCAAGCTGGCCTTGCCGTTTGGTGCTTTTGTAATGGTGGTGTTGGGTATTCCCTTTGCTCTTAAAACAGGACGTTCCAGTGGTGTAGCCATGGGGATAGGGGCAGGGGTGGCGATTGGCTTTGCCTACTTTATCATTAATGCTGCTGTCCAATCCTACGGTCGCAGCGGGGTGCTGCCCCCCTTTGTTGCTGCCTGGGGGGCCAATGTTATCTTTGTATTATCAGGTATCTGGCTTTCCATGACCGTCAAACAGCAGTAACGATTTCGTTATCGTCTGGCAACAAGATACTGGCTGGTAATTACTTCGTAGTGGTTACAGTGGGTACGCAACTTCCACGCATTTAAGCCAGCCTGGGCAATGGTCCAGGCTGGTAACAGAATCCTGTCCTTCCCTTCCAGCAATGCGCGCACATTATCGCTGCCCCTACCTTTGTAAGGGCCGGTTGCTGTTCCCCCCAGCCAGCGTTCTTCCGGTGCGGAAGTTGTGGACCATGAGAACGGGTCTGCAAACAGAAACGAGGCGTTCTGAGACGTTGCTACCCGGTTCATTTCAAACAGGTGGGCAAGGGGATAACTGACTCGATCCAGCAGATTCAAAGAGGCAATTTGATCTAAACTGTTGGCGCTGAATGGCAGCCGAAGTGCATCAGCAAGCACAAACTCAACATTGTCGGTGCGCCACGTAGCAGGTAGAGACAGCTGGAAGCTTTCGGTAAGGTTTCCTTCCAGAGGAAGGGTGAAGTTTAACGTTCGTTCCTTTGCAAGGTTACGAGCTGTCTTTATGAAGTTAAGGGAAAGATCACATCC
>Ga0209373_10005628_pt1 | contig 10144 bp, 13 predicted proteins | sample Higcelweek5metaG_FD_187173 | JGI IMG/M metagenome (GOLD analysis project Ga0209373, IMG submission 187173) | Freshwater pond sediment microbial communities from the University of Edinburgh, under environmental carbon perturbations - High... | ecosystem: Environmental > Aquatic > Freshwater >...
CCTTGACGATAGGAATTATTGGATCTGTTTCCCAGTTATTGTTAATGCCGACGGTGTCGATGTGACCCATAACTAGGGTTTTAATATTCTGGCTATTTCTAGCCAGAATATTAAAACGACCATTGATTACCATTTCTTTTTCAAGTTTGAGATTGGTGTTATTTTTGAGATATTCAAAAATAAATTCGCCAACTTTTGACTCGTTAGTTTGCTCATCGACCCAGGAGGGGATGGAGACTAATTTTGAGGTGAGATCGATTATATTTATCATAATATTTATTGTAAATTAATATTTAGAAAACCACCGATGGGAAAGGTAATCTTGGGATCAGTGTGACCAAAATCAACATTGGCAATGACAGGGATGTTTTGCAATTTGGGAGAGTTTTTTATAATTGAGCTTAATAGCTTTTTAGTCATTTTAGTTTTTTTTTGGAATCTCCCAAAGATGATACCTCTTATTTCTTTAAAATCAGGAAGATGCATAATCGATTGCCAATTACGAGAAAATTCCCCAACTGTAGACATATCATCGTCTTCTATCATTAAGATAGTATCTTTTAAACTAGGTTGATAGTTGGTGCCTTGAAGTAAATTTAAGCTACAGAGGTTGCCACCGATAATTGTGCCAGAAGCGTTTCCCGGATTAATTAGCCACCAGCCGAGATTGGGAATTAGTTTTCGTTTATTTTGATTTTTTATCCATTTATCGTCGCTCCAGTTGTTGCTAGGTTTTAAGGTGATAGGATCACTCGTGAAAGCAATTTTAGAAAAATAATCTTGAGTGTAGTCAAAATATAATTTTTGACCAAAATTACGGAAATTAGGTCCAGAATAGGTGATGAGGCCGGTTTTACTTAAGATAGCATTGGAAAGAACGGTGATATCAGAAAAGCCACAAAAAAACTTAGGATTATTTTTGATAATTTTCCAGTCAATATTATCGAGAAGTTCGTTTGAATTATAGCCTCCGGAAGAGCAAACAACCCCTTTGACGTTGGGGTCTAGAAAGGCAGCAGTTAAATCATCAATCCTAGACTTGATTGATGAAGAGTCGAAACAGTTGAGCTCGTTGACGTTTTTGCCGAAAGAAACGACAAGCCCCATATTTCTGAAGCGTTGGGTGGCAATTTCAATAGTTTCTTTTGGCCACTTAGCCATGGAAAATGACGGCGAAATTACTCGGACCTCGTCGCGAGATCGCAATTTCTGGGGGTAAGTATATTTACCCCCAGAAGGTAAAATGGTAATAGAGTTGGTGTTTGTAGACATATATTTATTTCTGACCAATCCAGCGTTGTAACTCTGGTGACCATACTTCGTTAAATGTATATGTATCGCGAAGTGAATTGACAACTCTTCGTCGAGTTTGAGGCTCTCCTTCCTTGGGAGGAATTCGAAAAGTTTTACGGTCGGCTTCGTCAAAAAATTGACTCACCCGTTGTCCGATATCTTTGATAATTAATACTGGATTAAATTTTTTTCTTTCTGTCATATTTTTAATTTATTAAATGTTTGGGGACTTGGACATAATTTGTCCAAAATAAATCCCCGGATTTACGGGGATTTTAGATTTATAAAGATTGCTTCGCTTATGTTCGCAATGACGTAATGGCCAAGACAACCTGCCTGCCGGCAGGCAGGCACCCCGTCAGGTTCTTGATCACGGTATGGGTGTGATGAATAAATTGTATTGTAAGTAAGGACATGGGGTGAGATACCGGGGTTGAACCGGCAACCTCAGCTTTCACAGAGCTGCGCTCTAACCAATTGAGCTAATCCCACCATGTTGTTAAAAGATTATACCTAAAAAGAAACATCCGGCTTGCTAACGCTTGCTGGATTTGGTTTTAAGGCAAAATTTGGCGCTTCGCTTCAAATTTAGACCTTAAAAACAAAAAAATCCCGCTGTGGCGGGACTGGTAAATGCAAAATACCGCCAACGGTTAGTTAGCGTGATGATGGACTTGAGTACAAATATTTTTGATCATCAGGGATATTTTATCAAGCAACTAACAAAAGTCAATCATTAAGGCTTGTTAATAGTAGGGGTGGGATTCGGTAGGTTTTGGTTGAGAATTATTTTTATGGCCGTAAAACTTTTGGTTGATTTGGCAACTGGGGTAATAATGGCGATTACATTTAGGCCACTTTTTAAATTTTTGACATCAACTTTTTTCCCGGTATTGTCAAAAACAGTAGTGTTCTTGTCCAGCATAATCTGATACTGGGTGTCTTTGTCTTTGGGGGAAATGATAACCATAACTGATGAGGTTTGTGATAGATCAACGATTTTTCCGGCAATAACTTTTTCAGTACTATCAATAGTCTTAAGATCAATAAAAATGATTCGTTTGGCTTCAAAAGTGCCACTAGGATCAAGATAACCAAGACATAACAGACCTTGACCGGTTTTGATTTTGTCAAATGAAGATTTGTTTCGTTTGGAATCGATGAAAACGGTTTCAGTGTCAATAACCACATTACGAAGACTATTTTGGTATTCCAGGGTTATTTCGGTAGAGGAATTTTGAATGACAGTGCCAATAATGGCCTTTTTTACGGTTGTTTGGTTGGTGGTAATAGCGGCTAGTTTTTCTTTGACTTTTTGCTGGACGGCTTCACGAATTTTTTGAATGTCACTACTGACACTGGGGGTGGGGATTGGAGAGGTGGTGGGTGTGACTGAGGGAGAATTGATGGCGAATGCTGTTTGGGTGGATGAGAAAATAAGATAGCTGAGAATAAGAGGTAGAAGTATCATTAGATTTTAGCGGTGGAGTAGGTAATAATTAATTGGGTGTCGTTTTGTTGGTTGTCACTATTAATAGCGGTAATTTTGACTAAATTAACTCCGGTTTCCAGCTCGATATCTAGGGAAAAGTTGCCGGCGTTATCGGTGGCAGTTTGGTAACTGCTGATGGGGGTGCGAATAATAACCAGACAGTTGGCTTGGGTAGTACCAGAAACGGTGGTTTGGGAAGTGGAGACAATCGATTCATTTTCGGGAGTGTCGATGGTCAAAGAAACCGCAGACAAGACGGTGGTAGGGGTGGGAGAGACGTTTTTAGAAGCGTTGGCTTGTGTGGGTTGGTTGTCAGGTACCAGAGTGGGTACGGAGGAGGCTGAGATGCCATTATGACTATTCTTTTTCATGGCAATGATTCCACCAGTTACTCCAAAGCCCAATAGAGAGCCTAGAATGATGGCTAGTAGTAGTTCTTTGTACATAGGTTGGTTTGATGATAGCACAAAAATCTGAGATTGATGTTAGAATTACTGATATGGAGATTAAACAAATTAGTAAAGAAACGGTGTGGATTAAGGGTAAAAAAGAAAATATTTTAATTGATCCGAGCCGAGAGATGTTGCTGAAAGATAAGACAAATGCCAGAATTGTGCTTTTAACCAAGAAGGATGAAGGCATGGTAATTTTGGGCGACGATAAGAAGGTGATTGTCTGTGGTCCAGGAGAATATGAGATTGGCGGGGTGGAGATTGTGGGTATTAATTTGGGGAATAATGAGTATGGATATTTGGTGACGGTTGATGGTGTTATTGCCGGAGTTATTGGTGTTTTAACTGAAGCCATTAGTGAAAAAAGAGTTGGCCGAATTGAGTCTATGGATGTGATGATATATAAAACTGGTGGGGCGTTGGTGCCAAAAGTTGCTGTTGATTTGGCCAAAAAATGGGGGGCAAATTACTTACTTCCAATCGCTACTAAAGCGGCTGACCAGCAAGTAACTGAAGTATTGGATTTGGTCGATCGGGAAATGGAGCTAGGGGTGGAAATAGTGAAGATTGAAAAAGATAATTTGCCAGACGGCTTAGAAGTCGTGATATTAGAATGCCAGACACAATAAAATTACCACCTTCATCGGAACAGGCGGAAATAAGCGTATTGGGATCAATACTAATCGATAATGATGCCTTTTTAATGGTGTCGGAATTTTTAAGGCCTGAACATTTTTACAGCAGTAGCCTGTCTTCGGTATTTGAGGCGATGATGTCACTTTATGAGCAAAGAATGCCAGTGGATATTGTGACTGTTTCGGAAAAGCTTAAAGAAATGAAGGTCTTAAAAAAGATTGGCGGAAAGTCTTTTTTGACAAAGCTGGCTAATGAGGTGCCGACTGCGGCTAATGTCGAAAGTTACGGAAGGATAATTAAATCTTTGTCGGCGAAAAGAGAGTTAATCTCGGCTGCTGGAAGAATTTCTGAAAAAGCATTTGACGAGGGAGTTCCGACAGATGCGTTGCTGGATATGGCTGAGCAGGAGATTTTTTCTTTGTCTCAAAAACACCTTAAGTCAATTCCGGTTTCACTCAAGGAAGTATTAACCCAGAGTTTTGATAGGTTGGATGAGTTACAGAAGTTAGGTGAAGGGCTAAGGGGGATCCCCACCGGGTTTTCTCATTTAGATAATATGTTGGCCGGGATGCAAGACAGCAATTTGTTGATTTTGGCGGCCAGACCAGGGGTGGGAAAGACGGCTTTTGGTTTGAATATTGCCAGATATATTGCGGTGGATAAAAAAACCCCTTGTTGTATTTTTTCATTAGAAATGAGCAAGGAGGAGTTGGTGGACAGATTGCTGGTTAGACAGGGTTTGATTGATGCCTGGAAGCTGAAAACTGGAAAATTATCGAGTACCGATTTTGATGCTTTATCAGAAGCCATGGGGGTTTTAGCTGAAGCACCCTTGTATATCGATGACACTCCAGGGTTAACAGTGACGGAATTGAGAACCAAGGCCAGGCGCCTTCAGATAGATAAAGGGATCCGGTTTATACTAGTTGATTATTTACAACTGATGCATGGTCATACCAGAGACAATCGGGTTCAAGAAGTGAGCGAGATTTCTCAGGGTTTAAAAAATCTGGCCAGAGAATTAAGACTTCCAATTTTGGCTTTGGCTCAATTAAATCGAGCGATGGAAGCCAGAGGAGGGAGACCCAGATTATCAGATTTGAGAGAGTCAGGAAGTATTGAACAGGACGCAGACGTGGTGATGTTTTTGTATCGGGATGATGAGGAAGTAAAAGAGATGGTGAATTTGACGATCGAGAAGCATAGAAATGGCCCGACCGGGCAGATGAATTTGTATTTCAACGGTAAACAAGTCAGTTTTTTTGATGTGGATGATAAAAAGTAGCCATGAGATAATAGGGGAGTATTAGCCGGAGTGGCGGAATTGGTAGACGCGCACGACTCAAAATCGTGTGGTGGCAACATCATGGGGGTTCGATTCCCTCCTTCGGCACAGTGTAGAAGTTAGGGTTCGACCCGCCTAGACTCACGTCTACGCGAGGCTGGTTCCCTCCTTCGGCACTAAGATTTACATAAATCTTAATTTAATAATTAAGTGTAGAAAATAGGGTTTACAAGATGGAATTGGGGATAATAAGAATTATTGGGATTGTTGTTTTTCTATATTTAGTATGGAAGAACCTAAAGGATGACTATCAGCAAGAGAAGTTAATCGCCTATGGGTGGTTAATGGTATTAGTTTTTAATGTGGCAGGGAGAGTAATTTATGGCATTGAGAATTGGGGGATATGGAATGAGAATCCGATGGATTGGTTATCATTTTGGACACGTCCAGGTTTTGATTTTATCGGAGGATATTTAGCGATAATTTTGGCTAGTTGGTGGGCTTGTCGAGTTAATGGTTGGAAAATTTGGCCTTTTTTAGAAGATAACATCGGTAATCTTTTGTTGTTATTAATGTTTTTTTTGGGAGATGATTTTCTTCGTTCGAGGTTTGATATGGGGTCGGGATTGATATTATTAAGTTGTGCAATTGCCTATCTATTGGGGACATCGGTAAAAGGCAAGTATCGATCGTTTATGTGGTATAAAAGCGGAAAGAAGGGCTTTGTTTTTTGGGCTGTGAATACTATTTTGTTCGTATGTTTGGCGGTAATCTCGACTTGGCTTAGTTTAGGGTGGTCTTTGGTGATTAATTGGACCATGAGTTTGCTTTCTTTGGTTGGATTGTTTATGCTAGGAGAAATAATTCCAGGATTAGATATTAATTGGAGGAAAAAATGACAGAAAAATCAAAGGTTGGGGGGGAGTTGAAATTTCCGGCGAGATTGTTGGTACCGATTAAGAAGTTTTTGGAAAATGAGATTGTAAAAATGAAAAAACGAGAAAAACAGATTAACCAGTCTGATCCGTTTAAACACGAATCAAGAATGTCGGAGAATTCACTTGAAGAGGATGTCGATGAACAATTGGGTCATTTTGAAAGTCAAGTTAAGGCCAGTTTCGTCAGAAAGCAAATAGTGGAACTTCGAAAAGCCCTTACATTAATCAAGCTGGGTAAATATGGCATTTGTCAGGGTTGTGGAAAAATGATTGACACTGATAGATTGGCGATTAAACCTGAGGCAACTATCTGTGTAACTTGTGAAAAAGAAAAGGAATTATAAACAAGTCAGAACAATACTTGGTGGTTTGGGATTATTTATTGTCCATAATTGGCTGGCGACTGATAGTGTGGTCATCAATAAAGGGATTAGTTTTGGGTGGCTGGGTAGTCTGCCTGAGTGGATGATGGTCAGTATTTTGGTAGTATTGTTAATTGGCCTATTAACAACAGCTAATAATTCGCCAGGAGGGTGTTTGATAATAATTGGTGGGGTGGTTAACCTACTTGACCGGATTATATTTGGAGGGGTACGAGATTATTGGAAATTGGGATTGGGTATATATAACAATCTAAACGATTGGATAATTTCAATTGGGGTGGTATGGTTACTAATAGGTTTATGGAATCAGCAGTTAAAATCATCTATCAAAAAAACGGTTTGATGGTTGTTAGTAAACCGGCGGGGATGGTGACGACTAATGAGGGCCGGTCGGTAGTTGGTGGTAGTCTTGAAGACTGGTCGCGAGAAAGAGGAAGTAAATTGGATAGAGCTGGAATTGTGCATCGTTTAGATAAGGGGACGTCGGGGTTGGTGATGATAGCTCTTAATGAAAAGGCGTTGGCTTTGGCAAAGAAGCAATTTTTAGATCGAAAAATAGAAAAAATATATTGGTCACTATTGTCTGGGATTGTCCCAGGAGAGGGAGCACTTAATTTTCCAATTGGAAGAAGTAGTCGTGGTTTTGGAAAATTTGCGGTTGAAGTAGACGGTAAGGTGGCTAGGACGAATTATAAAGTGAAGAAGATTTTTTTTGATCCAAACAAGAAACGGTTTTATAGCTTAGTTGAAGTAAAAATTGAAACTGGTCGGACACATCAAATACGGGTACATTTTAGTTTTTTAAAATTGCCTATAGTTGGTGATGAGTTGTACGGTGGAGAAGAAGTAGAGGGTTTGGGTCGACAATTCTTACACGCGATGTCAGTGTCTTTTGATGACCCGATTTTGGGAAGTCGAATCAAAGTTGAGGATCAATTAGCGGATGATTTAATCAGTATTTTAAGTCGATATGAAGAAAAATAGTTGGGTGGTAATAGTTGTAATGGGGGTGCTGTTGGCAATATTAGTGATGGGGGCGACTTGGATATTTCGAAATAGTTGGGATGGCAATACTGACTTGAGAATTGGCATGGTTGATGACAAGGGCATAAGAATTGTGAATATTTCGCCGGAGAGAAAAATGATTAGTATTTTGAAAGTAGATGGAAAAGCAACGGTTTGGATACCGGAGGGGCTAGGGTGGTATCGATCTGACAAAGTGAGAGGAATTTTGATACAGGAAAATAAAAGAGAATTGCAAAATAAAATATTTTTTTATAATTTTGGTTTTACTCCAGATATAATTTGGAACGACATTGACTCTGAAAACTGGATGGAAAATGGAAATTTAATCAGAAAATTGGGGATGAGTAACTTTTTAGTATTTAGAAAGCAAAGTCGGTCGATGGTGATAAATGAGTCGGTAATTGGGGATGATCTAGACAATAAATATTCTTTTTTGCAAGATATAATTCCTCGGGATTTTTCGGATATGAGACGGGTGAGTGATGAAACCAGAATAGGAGTGTTTAATAGTAGTCAGGAAAATAAATTGGCGGCTTTTTTGGCAGATCGATTAGTGTGGTCAGGTTTAAATGTGACGACGGTAGAGAATTCGACTGATAAGGTGGAGGGATGTCTGATGATTAGTCGTGATGTTAATAAGATTTCATCATTAACAGTTGAGCTGATTCGTCAAATATTTGGTTGTCAGGAAAAGTCGGATTTAAGCCTGGACGAACAACAAATTGATTTGTATTTTGGGCAAGATTACGTTTCAATGTTAAAATACAGTAACTATGTCAGGTCATTCTAAATGGGCGAATATTAAGAGTCGGAAGGGGGCTCAGGATAAGAAAAGAAGCGAAGCTTTTACAAAACTGTCGAAAAATATTATGACAGCGATTCGGTCCGGTGGGGGCAATGCCAATCCTGAAGCTAACATGGGTCTAAAGGTTGCGATCGAAAAAGCTAGGGGGAGTAATATGCCCAAAGAAAATATTGAGAGACTATTGGTTAGATTTGAAGAAAGAAAAAACAATTTAATTAACTGTCTATTTGAAGGATTTGGACCACAAAGTGTCCCGTTGATGGTGGAGGTGGAAACTGACAATAAGAATCGAATAATCTCGGAAATTAAAAATATTTTTAAAGTTAATGGTGGTAATTTAGGCGAAAATGGTTCGGTGGCTTACTTATTTGACAGAGTAGGGGAGATTGAGATTGAAAATTTGACTCCAGAAGCTGAGTTTAATTTGATTGAAGTTGATGGAATAATTGATTTTGGAGAGGGAGTGGTCTTCACAAAATCAGAGATGATTAATGAGGTGTTGGGCAAAATTCAACAGAGGGGATTGGTAGTAGGGAGTCATAGCATCATTCTGAAAGTCAGAATGCCGGTGATATTGAATAGTGAGGACGAGGTGGCCAAAGTTTTGGATTTGATTGAAGAACTGGAGGAATTAGATGATGTAATGGCTGTTTATTCTGGATTTGATTTAAAAATATAAATGGTGCCAAAACGATTCAAATATATTATATCTTCGGCAATATGTGGCCTGTGTTTTTATCTTTTTTTATGGTTACCTTTTGATTCCAGGTGGTATGGATTAATTACTGGAGTGGTGTTGATGATTTTTTGTTTTTGGTTTGGATTGGGGATTATATTTGAGCAGTCGATTTACACCAGATTAATGAGCATATTACTGCCATCGATAATGTTTATCGGTTTTGGATTATTTGCAGTGTTGTTACCTTTGGATTGGTGGTGGGCATTGGTAATTAGCCTACTGTTTGGTAGTTTAATGTATGTGTTGTTTTTGGTTGAAAATGTGTTCTTAGTGGCAATTGGCTATAAAACAGTGCCTCTGTATCGGGCGGCCTATACGGTCAGCTTGATGTTGGTGATGTTGGCTTCTTTTTTTATATTTAATACCATCTATTCCTTTAAGCTAAGTTTTTGGATAAATAGCTTGTTAATATTCGTTGTTTCGATGTTAATCTTTATGTATCAATTTTGGGTAATTACCATTGAATTGGCAGACGATGGAAAATCTAAAAACATGTGGATGTATGTTTTGGTGCCGGCCTGGTTGATAACTCAAATAGCGTTGGTATTTTCTTTTTGGCCAAACAAAATTTTTAACGGATCGGTCTATTTAGTGTCGGTAGTTTATGTGCTGTCGAGCTTGATACAAGCTGATGTTCGCGATAGATTGTTTAAGCGTACATGGACAACATTTATTTGGATTGGAGTGGCAATAGTTTTGGGTATTATTTTGGCAACCACCTGGAGATAAGTAATTTTTTTATATTACTAGTAGGGGAGTTATGTGTCGAGAAACGGCGATAGTGCCTTGGAAGAGCAACGACTAATATCTGGAAATTTCACTAGGGAGAATAATATTTATTAAATAAACAGTCGGGTAATATTGGTCAAAAAATAAGGCGGTGGTCCGGGTAGGGAAGAGGAGTGGCCTATAATAATTAGTCCTATAATATTCATATTATTTTCACGATATAGCCTATAATTTTCACATTATAGTGATATACAATGATATAGTCTTGGTGGATAACTATAATTGTTGTCAAAAGACCGAAAGTAGTGCCAGAAGGAGAAGGTAGGGAGTAGTTCGGAGTGTAATATTTTTCTTAAATATTTATTA
>Ga0209373_10005629_pt1 | contig 10143 bp, 9 predicted proteins | sample Higcelweek5metaG_FD_187173 | JGI IMG/M metagenome (GOLD analysis project Ga0209373, IMG submission 187173) | Freshwater pond sediment microbial communities from the University of Edinburgh, under environmental carbon perturbations - High... | ecosystem: Environmental > Aquatic > Freshwater >...
CTCGCGCCTCAGTCCTCCGGTCATCGTCGTCGTGTCGTTCCTGTTTTCGATGCTGCTGCAGGGCGGCTCGTTCCTGCAGAGCTCGCTGAAGATCCCCTCGTCGGTCGCGGGGATTCTGCAGGGCGTCATCATCTTTTTCGTGCTCGGCAGCGAGTTCTTCGTTCGCTATAGATTCGTGCGCGCGCCGCGCGCACAGACGGAGGCCGCAAAATGATTCTATTCATCGAGTCCCTTTCGTTTTTCCTTCAGACCGCGGTCCAGATGGGCACGCACATTCTTCTCGCCACGCTCGGAGGAATCCTCTGCGAGAAGGTCGGCAACATGAATCTCGGAATCGAGGGCATGATGCTTCTCGGCGCCTCGGTCGGCTTCTCGGCGGCGATCTCCACCGGCGACCCGGTCCTCGCGATCGTCGCGGCGGGGACGGCCGGAGCGGTGGGCGCGCTGATTTACGCCGTGATAACCGTCACGTTGCGCGGAAACCAAGTCGTAACCGGCCTCGTCCTTACTATCTTCGGGACGGGCGTCTCCGGCTTTCTTGGAAAGGATCTTTCGGGCAAGTCGCTCCCGGAAAGCGTGACGCGCGCGTTCGCGCCGGCGCACATTCCTGTATTGAGCGATATCCCCGTTCTTGGCCCGATGATCTTCGACCAGAGCGTCTACGTGCACCTTTCGATCGCCGTCGCCGTCCTGATGTTCGTCTATTTCAGGCACACTCATCCCGGGCTCAATTGCCGCGCGGTCGGCGAGAATCCCGGCGCCGCGGACGCCTCGGGTATTAACGTGTCGCTCTATAAATACGCGCATGTCGTGACGGGCGGCTTCCTTTGCGGCGTCGGCGGCGCGTGGCTTTCGCTCGTGTTCGTGCCGCGCTGGCAGGAAAACATCACCGCGGGCGCGGGATGGATCGCCGTCGCGCTCATCATCTTTAGCACGTGGAACCCGATGAAGGCGATCTTCGCGGCATGGGTGTTCGGCGCGCTTAAGGGCGTCGGTTTCAAATTCCAGAATATCGACATGTCCCTGTTGGGCAACAAGATCGAGTTTTCCCCGCAGATCCTCGACATGATCCCGTACGTCGCGACGATCGCCGTGCTCGTCATCACCACGCACAGAAAGAAAAAGGAATACCAGGGCCCGAAGGCCTTGGGTAATCCCTACTTCCGCGAGGAACGGTAGGCCATAACCCGCGAACGGATCGCTCGCGGGCAACGCGAAGCTCGCGGGCAACGCGAAGCTCGCGGTTCCCGAGATAATTGCGTTTAAAAAAAACAAGCCCGCGCCTTCGCGCGGGCTTGTTTTTTCTCAGGGCTATTTAACCGTCATCCTGAACACGCCGTCCCAGTCGTCCGGCGGCGGGTTCTTCGAGAAGTGCTCGATGCGCTCGAGATAGACTTTTGAGGGGTTGTCGTTAAACTCCTTGACGTTTCGCTCGAAGGCGCTCGCGGCCGTTTTCCAGCTGCGCTTCCTGTAAGCCTTTAGACCAGCCTCGAACGTTTCCTTTATTTTCACGAGTTTGGGATGCGCTTGCGGGATCTCCTGGAGAATCTCGTAGATGCGGACCGGCTCGTTCTTTCCCTTAACCGCGATAAAGTCGAGTTCGCGGCAGAGGAAATGTCCCTGGACCTTGGTGTAAACGACTTCGGAGATGATCGACTTGGAGCCGTATGCCTTGTTCGCGCCCTCAAGCCTCGCGGCGAGATTGACCGTGTCGCCGATGGACGTGAAGTCCATTCGGTCTCGGGCGCCGACGGAGCCGAAAACCACGTTGCCCGTGTTGATTCCGATGCCGATCGAGACGACCGGTTGCCCCGCGGCCTCGCGACGTTCCTTCTCTTCCATCATCGCGTGCCGGATCTGCATGGCGGCGCGGCACGCGTTCTCTTCCTTGTTTGGACCCTCGAAGAAGGCCATCATCTCGTCGCCGACGAATTTGTCGACGTCGCCGTGGTTGTTCAGGATTATTTCCGTCTCGAGGTCGAGGTATCGATTGAGGATGGCGACTACCTGGTCCGGCTCGAGGCCCTCGCACAGCGTGGTGAAGCCTCGGATATCCGTGAACAGGAACGCGAGCTCTTTCTGCGTGGTCGACGCCTCGCCTTTCTCCGCGTGCTTCAGCGTGGACGCGGATATGTACGGCACGATTCCCCTGATGACGGTGACCATGTCGTTGATCTCGGTGGAAAGGGACTTGATCTCGTCGCGGCTCGTGACGCAGTCGTTGTACACGAGGGAGTTCGACGAGACGCGCTCGGTTCCCCGAATCATCATGGAGAGGACGTCGGAAATCTTGTGAACGTTCATCTTGAGGAAGAGCAGCGGGTTTACTATGTAGTTTCCGACGATGTAGGTAAGGATGATCGCGATGTACAGGAAGAAAAGCGTGTACACGATGACCGACACGCGAGTCATGAAGTACGGCTTCATGATAACGTCCTCGTCGAAGGTCATGACCGAGAATCCGAGAACGCGCTCGCGCCTGAGTTTCTCGCCGTCCTTTCTCGTCGTGTCTATCTTTATGATGGGGCTGCAATACTCATAGGTGCGCGAGGGCTTGTTGTATTGCATGAGCGCGGCATGCGATGTCCCAAAGAGGGCCGCGAGTTCGTGCGCCTTGTTTCCCTTCATCGGGTCGATGGAGGGAAATTGCACGCCCGGGTCGTGAGTGGAGAATTCGGCGAGATAGTCGGGCATTTCCGTGGGGAGATCGTCGAGATAGACCTCTTTTTTGAGGTTCGTGTAAATCGTGAGCTGATTGTACTTGAACTCCGCGGTGCGGTTCAGGTCGATCTGGCGCATGACGTACTCGAACATCGCGACGGGGTCTCCGAGGTTTATGCGATAGGTGGAGGAAGCCTGAAGAACTTGGCTTTTCGCGCCGTCGCCAACCGCCTTGATTATGCTCGTCCGGTAGTTGCCGAGGAGCAGCGTGCTGAGAAACAGAAGAATGACCGAGATGATGCCGATGAACGCGAGAAAGAGTTTCGTGCGGATCTTGAAGAGAATCTCGAGGGACGATTTTCTGCTGCGGCCGCGTATCGCCGGAAGGTTTTTTTTCTGATCGCGGCGGAAGTCGCTGTACTCGCGGTATACCGGATTCCTGAAATTGCGCCGCTTAAGGTAGAAGACGACCGACGCGACGTTAAACCCGAACGCGAGCGGGAATAGAATCCACGCGGATAAGGGGATTCGGGTAAACCAGGTCGCGCGATCGGCGAAGGTAAGGATCGGAAGGATGGTCGCGTAAACCATGATGCTCGAGATCGCTATTCTGAGAATCGATTGAGCCGTGTCGCCTTCCTGCCCGAATTTTCCCATGCGGTCCCCGATAAAGACGGATACCGCGACGAACGCGGCGAAGAGGGGGACGAGATACACGGAGAACAAGGCGATGGACGCGGGCGAAAGGCCGGCGAGCCAGAGATACTTAATCGCCATGTTCCAGGGCGCGAGCGGTACATCGGCGCCAAAGGTGACGGGAAGGATAAACCATGCCACGCAAAAGGCGACGATGAGCGCGTCGATCAAGATAGTCCTAACTTGTTTAATGTGCAAATCCATACGTTACCTCAGTCGGCCCCAGAAAGCGCCTTAATTTTCGTGATGGTCCTGTCGAGATAGGACTTAGCCTGCTCATAGCCCGGATCGATCGCGACGACCGTCCGGAATTTCTGCTTGGCGCCGTCGTAGTCCTCTTCGTTATACAGCGCGATGCCGTCCTGATAGATTTGGTTGCGGACTTCGAGAGCCTCTTGCTTCTTCGCGTTCAGGCGGCTGACGCCTTGCGGGTTCTTGACCTGTTCAAGCGTCTTGTTGATGATTTGAATGGCGCCGAGCGGGTCTCCCCGGGATATGCGCGAGTCGATCGACGCGATTATGTCGTCAATCTCCGCGTCGTAGTCGTGCGCGGTCGCGTCTTTGGTTATTTTGGTCTTGAGCGCCGCGGCCTCCGGCGTTCTGTGCGCCCTCAGCGCGCTGTTGATCTTGTCTTCGGCGCTTTGGTATCTCTTCTGATTATAGAGCGAGGTTCCCCACGCGTAATATACCTGGTACTTAAGGCTGCGCAGATCGTCGGAAGGACCGGCGGACACGCTCGAAAGGCTTCTCTCCGCGCGGAGGAGGGCGATCTCCGCGTCGCCGTACCGTTTCTGCGAGAATCGCGTCTTCGCCAGCTCGAGATCCTTATTGACGAGTTCCTTCACGTGTTTGTCGATATTTCTCTGGCTCGTTTTCGCGTCGCCGTTGGAGGGGTCGACGGAGAGCACGCTGTCTATGAGCTTATCCGCGGTCTTGAGGTTTTTGAGCATCTTCTGAAGGCTCGTTTCCGCGAGGATTTTCGGCTCTACGCCCTTGAGCTGCGCGAGTTTGCCCTCGGTGTATTTCGTCTTGGCGCCTTCCGCTTTCTGTCTGAGGGCGGGAAGCTCCTTGCCGGAGCTGTCGATATCGGAGGCCTTCTTGATCGAGATAAGGAGATCGTAGTCCTGTGCCGCGGATCTGTTCGTTTTTTTGGCGAGGCTAGTCGCGTTCGCCACGTACGCGCGATATTTTCGTTTCGCGAAGGCGTCGATCCCGTTGAGAAAATCCTCGGCCTGGCTGTTTAACGGATCAAGCTCCATTGCCGCCTCGAAATACCCGTGAATTTCCTTGAGGGATTCAAGTTGGTTCTTTTCCAGGATTTCGTCGTTGTAGCGGGCTACGCCCTCTTCGTAGAGTATTTGGGCTTTTTTTTGGGGGGAGAGTTTCGCCATCAGAATACTGTCGCCCTGGGTCGTCGCGCAGGAAGCGAACAGGCACACCGCGGAGCAAATGGCAGCCGTAAGTAAAAAAGATGATTTCATGCAAATCCTCTAATACCATCATATCCTAAAAGGGGTGCATGTTCAATTTATTAGAGACAAAAGATTAGAGAAAACGGCCCCCATAAACATTTCTGAGGGCCGTTTTTACAGGCAATCCGTTCTATTCTGTCTTGTCGCCGTCAACTCGTTCTTTAAGGTCTTTCTTCACTTCTTCGGCGTCGCACTTCCACCCGTCGGCCGTACGCCTCCAGTGGTGGGCGTATTTCGCGCAGCCATCCTTCCAGTCGCAGCCATCGCAGCACTCGGGGCCGTCTGGCCATTTTTCGCCGTGGCAACCCTTGCCGTGCTTTCCGTCGCCGCCGGATGAGCCCCAGCCTCCCTTGATCAGGATGTGCGAAAGCAGAACGAGTCCCCATCCTTGCCAATAGCCGATCGCGGGAAGCCCGAAGATGGCGGGCATGAGCCAGTTCCACAGGATCATGACGAGCCAGCCGAATAAAAAGGCGAAAACGACGGCGAGCGCGAGACCCCCAATTACCATTCCGACGATGGCGATGGGCGAAAACCGATGCCCGCCAAACGGGCGTTTAAAACGATCATTCATGATAACTCCTTCTTGGGCGCAATGTCATCGTTCGCGCGCGCGCCCTTTCGCGCGAATGTCCTCGTCGCGATCGGTCAGGGCCGCGCGGAGGCGCTCGATCGCGTATCGTTTGCGACCCGCGAGCGTGTCCACGGATATCCCGGTCCTGTCCGAGAGGGATTTGAAAGTTTCGCCGTTAAGCGATTGCGCGACTATTACCTCGCGCTGCTCGCTTGGGAGTTCGGCGATGGCCTTCGCCAAGGCGTCGAGCGCCTCCTCGCGATCCCCGTTTTGGTCCGCGCTCAGGCTCTTTGAGTCGATGAGTCCGTCGATGATCCAGTCGGACCCTTCGGCGGATTCCACCGTCCCGCGACGCCTTCGCTTTCTCCATACGTCGATCACCGCCCGGGCGGCGGATCTCCAGAGCCACGCGGTAAGGTCGCGCACGCCTTCGAGCGAGTCGAGGTTGACGAGGCTGCGCACGATGACGTCGTGTAGCGCGTCCTCCGCCTCCTCTTTGCCGATTTTGCCGCTCATCCAGCCGATGAGTCGCGGTCTCTGTTCGCGGTATGCGCGTTCTATGCCGTCTTTCATATCCTTCACTAATAATGACGCGTATGAGGGGAAATTTGTATGTTAGCCTGAAAAAATAATTATGCGCGTTCGGGGGCTTGAACTGAAGCTTGAACTGCATCTTGAACGGTCGCTTGAACCGGGGCTTGCTCCGGCCGTAACGGGGGATATCCGGCGTCGCTCGTCCCATTGAGGTTGCGTTTCGTGAAATCAAGGTATGCCGTGAATGGGATGGACTTGCTGAAAAGCCATCCTTGCGCGGTGTCGCACCCGCGCTCTCGCAGGTAGCGCAGCTGCCGTTCGGACTCGACTCCCTCGGCGATTACGTTCAGCCCAAGGGATTTTCCCATCGATATGATGGCGTCGATGACGGGAAACTTATCCTGCGCGCTTCCGGCATCGATGCCGCGAACGAAGCTTTGGTCGATCTTGAGCGCGTGGACGTGGATTTTATGGAGGTAGCTGAGGCTGGAATACCCGGTTCCGAAATCGTCGATCGATATTCGAAAGCCAAGGTCTAGGATCGCCTGGATCGTCTTGCGAATTTGCGGGTCGTTGTCGACCATCGTGCCTTCCGTGATCTCGAATTCCACGCGGGAAGCGGAGATGCCGGTGTTGGAAAGTTCTTTCCTGAGGTATGCGGTAAAATCGTGATCCCGGAGATCCATCACGGAAAGATTGATGGCGAATGAAACGGGGGCTCCGTTATCGCGCGCGTCGGACCCCTCCTCGGCCTTGTCTGCGACGATTTTCCCGATATCGGCGAAGCATCGCTTTATGACCCATCGGGTGATCGTTCGTATCTGGCCTGATTCCTCGGCGATCGGTATGAAGACTCCCGGGGATATCTCGCCGAGCGAGGGTTCTTTCCAGCGCAGAAGGACTTCCGCGCCCGTGCATTTTCCGTCATCGACCCGCATCTTGGGCTGATACTCGAGCCTGAAGTCCGTGTCCGGATTCGCCTTGTTAAGGAGCTCCACGAGGTTGAAGTGAAAATGCTGCTCGCGGAGATTCTCGTTGTTGAAGAACAGAACGTCGCGCGGCCTGTTGTGGTCCAAAAGCGAGATGATGTTGCTCATCAGCTGGCGGCACGAAAGGGCGTCGTAGGGATAGCGCGAGATCGCGACGGCGAATAGGACCGTGGCGCGATGGCTCTCTAGCTGATACGGTGCGGAAAGGGCGTCGAGTATGGCGTCCGCCGCGGCGACGAGCCTCGAGTGCTCGACCGTATCCTGCTTGGTCATGAAAAGCGAGCCGCTCCACCTACCGACGAAACGTTCGTCGGTACCGATGTCCTTCAGGCGCTGCCCGATCTGGAGCATGAGGTTGTCTCCCTGGTCCGTCCCGAGCATCGCGTTGATGCGGTTGTAATTGAGAATGCGGATGCCGATGATCGAGAATTTCTTGGTTGGCCCGCTTCGCATGCTTCGCTTTAGTTTCTGCTCGATGCTGAATCGATTGGGCAACCTCGTGGTAACGTCGTGAAACGCGACGAGCGAGAGATTCCTGATGATCTGTTCCATGCACGCGCACGCTATGATACCGACGACCGTCGCGATGCCGATAAGGACCGCGAGCCTTTGCGAGATTACCGGGTCGCGAAGTATCGACGTGGCCGGCGCGCTTCCGAAGAATAACCGCTCGACGACGACAAGAAAGTATGCGACGATGAAGATGATGCCCGGTAGGATGCCGAAGAAAAGGTACATGATCGGGATGCAGAATGTAAAGGTAAGCAAGCCCAACCCATAGATTCCGCCTAACTCAAGGTATTGGTGCACGATCAAGGCGACCATCGCGACACCCATGGGTATCCGCGAACGCTTAATCGAGCGCGTCGACCAGAAGGTAACGAGGCTCGCGATCACGAGCACGGGATAGGCTATTAAAAGGCTCGTCGAAAGGCTCGCGCCCTCGCGGATGACGAGCGGCAGGTTATACGCGCTGGAAAAAATAAAAACCGCGCTAATCGCGTACAGCGCGATTACCCTTACCGTGTCCTGCAGGGGTACGGAGGTGTCTTCCGGTTGAACGTACAGGAAAAAGAACTTGAGTAAGGAAGACAATTTGCGGGTGCGCATACGCCATTATACGACTTGTTTGCGTTTTCAGGGAATAAAAAACGCTAATTCGCGGTCACGAAGTGGACCCTTGCCGCCACTAATAATATATAAGGAGAATGATTATGGATATGAATCTGATAGCCCCGTGCGGGATCGACTGCGTGAATTGCGAAATGTTTGAGGCAAACGGAAATACCGAGGCTTGGGGGCGGGCGGCGGCCCGTCGGGGCGGGAAACCCGAGGACTTTGCCTGTAAGGGATGCAGGAAAGGGAATGGATGCGTGTTCTTCTCCGAATGCGAAACGCTCGCGTGCGTGAAGTCGAAGGGCGTCGATTTTTGCTCGGACTGCGCGAGTTTCCCGTGCGTTAGGGTAATGCCTCTCGCGGAGGGCGCCTCGTTCTATCCGCATAACATGAAGATGTATAACCTTGCCGTGATAAAGTCACGTGGCCCCGAGGCGTTTCTCTCCGAGGCGAAGGGTATCAGAAAGCTATATTATAAAGGCAAGTTTTGCATCGGCGCCGGACCTCGGCTAGACGACCAAACTCCCGAGGCGTGACGCGCTAAGGTTGAATGGGGCGCGGCGCGGGTTTATACTGACCTCTCAAGATGAAAGACACAACCCTTCGGGAAGCCGCCGTCGCCTCGGACCGTCCAACCGCGGACGGTATATACCGCGAATTCGCCATGCCGGTCTCGCGCCTTTGCCGACGCATGATCCGCAACTACGCGACCGCCGAGGACGCCGCTCAGGAAGCCTGGATAGAGATCGTGAAGGCGCTGCCCTCGTTCGAGGGCCGATCAAAAACGTCCACGTGGGTTTGGACGATCGCGCGTCGCGCCATATTCAGGCACCTTAAGCGCGAAAAAACCTATTCATCCCGATTCCTTCGCGAGTTCTTCGCGATGAACGAGAACGACGGCCTTGACGACATGGACCTCGTGCCGGTCGAGGATCGCGCGAGTTGGGTTAGGGCTCAGTGTTCCGACTGCATGACCGCGATCCTGCATTGCGTGCCGAACGACGATCGCTTTATTTACCTGCTTAGGCGTTTGGCCGACTTGCCTTACGCGGAGATCGCCGAGACCGTCGGCGAAAACGAGGCGGCCGTCCGCAAAAGCTTTTCGCGTAGCTCCCGAAAGATAGGCAACTTCCTCTCGGGCGAATGCATGCTTTTTAACCCTCGGGGTTCATGTCGATGCAAGATGCGGGATCCCATACGCCACGTCGACGAGACCGGCGATTATCTTCGCGTCCGCGATCTGACCCGGCGCATCATGTTTCTCGACTCGGCCGATTCCTGGTATGGAAACATGGGCGATCTGTGGGCTAAGTTTCGCGCTAGCGAAGGCGCGTGACGATGACCGTGTCGAGGTCGCTTTCGCCCGCGATGTTTTCCTTTCGCCCGACGGAAAAGCGCTCGCGGTCGAGCGACGCCTCTTCCCGGCGGAGAGCCGGCGCGTATCGGAACGTGCCGCCTACCTTGAGCGAGTCGAGAATCTCGAGATAGACGGAGCGATAGAGCGCGGCGAGCTCGGGGTCCGTCTTCAGCGCGCGCGAAAAATGGTTCGAGAAGGCCATGTGCGAGACGATAGTGCCCCAGTAATCGGCGCGGTACGAAAACTCGAGCCAATTCGCGCGTAGAACCGAACCGTCGGGCGAACCGCTATACTGGTCTATGCCGGTCGCGTCAACGCCGGCCGCCCGCATCGCGGCGACGAGGGCGGCTCCCTCGCCGCAGCCGATATCGAGGAATGGCCCATCCACCGCCCGCGGCGTCAGGGCAAGGATCCCCATCTGAAAATCGGCTGAGTACTCCGCGCACGGAAGTATAACGCCCTTGCCGCGCGGCGCGCCCGAAATTTCCCTTACGATCGAGATGAGCGCGAGTCGGTGCTTCCGAACCACGCCGGTCACGGCGCTTTCGGTGGAGCAATCGCCCGCGAGCGAGCGAAGGCCCGCGACGAGGTCTCGATAGAGCGAGAAAATCTCGCGATACGTAGCCTCGGGAAATTCGAGATACTGGTTCCGCTTGACGCACTCGCGCATGAACCAGTCGTAGATCGCGCCCGCGAGCGCCTCGGTTTTCTCCCCGGTGTCGATGTTCTGATATTACGAGAGAT
>Ga0209373_10005631_pt1 | contig 10141 bp, 9 predicted proteins | sample Higcelweek5metaG_FD_187173 | JGI IMG/M metagenome (GOLD analysis project Ga0209373, IMG submission 187173) | Freshwater pond sediment microbial communities from the University of Edinburgh, under environmental carbon perturbations - High... | ecosystem: Environmental > Aquatic > Freshwater >...
ACCCGCTGTAGGAGGGCACAAGCTTGCAGAATTCTGCGATGTTTGGTGCGACGACGGCTATTACACTGCAAAGGAATCCGGGATGATACTGCAGGCTGGAAGGGCCGCAGGGCTTGAACCAAGGATTCATACAGATGCATACTCATATATCGGAGGCTCAGATCTTGCGGCGGAAATGGGGATGATGTCTGCAGACCACCTGAATTATGTACCGCCAAGTGCAATAAAAAAGCTGGCAGCTGCCAAGGTTCCGGGAGTTTTACTCCCCGGCACCGATTTTGCCGTAAATCACCCTAAGCCATTCAATCCGAGGCCTATGATCGAGGAAGGCATGGTCATTGCACTGGCCACAAACTGCAATCCGGGAGTCTGGATTGAATCCATGCAGTTTGTCATGATGCTTGCATGCAGAAGGCACAGGATGACACCGGCAGAAGCTCTGAAAGCTGCAACCGCCGGCGGAGCTGCTGCACTGGGGCTTTCCGGGGAAGTCGGTTCCTTAAAGGCAGGAAAGCTTGCAGACATTCAGATTTGGGACACTCCTGACTATCGGGATGCCGTCTATAAGCTCGGCAGCAATCAGATAGACATGGTGATCAAAAGAGGGGAAATAGTGGTAGAAAACGGAGAATTCAAGGAGGAATAAAGCAATGTCCTTTGCTGAAGTTTTTGATAAGATTGTTGATTCACATGATGCGACTGCAGGAGGCGGATCAGCGTCAGCTGTGGCAGGTGCAATGGCCGCAGGTATGGCCGGAATGGTTGCCAGACTATCTCAAAGAAAAGACTACGGGCTTTCTTATGAGAAATATGAGGAAATTGCCCATGAACTGGACGGACTGGCCAAGAGCCTTCTTGAAGGTGCGGAGAAGGACAACAAAGCGTTCTGCATGATAAAAGATGCCTACGCCCTTCCGAAAGAGGATGACGATGAAAAAGCCGCAAGGGGTGCAGCCATTCAAAAGGCTGTCATTGCTGCAGCAACAGTTCCCATGGGAAATGGGTTTTTATGCAAACGAGTATACGAATTGGGGGAATTGCTGGAAGGCAGATCCAACCCAAACGCAGGATCTGACCTTGCAATGGCAATAATCCTGTCAAAAGATGGCATAGCAGGGTGCATAATGAATATTGAAGCAAACCTGCCCATGATAAAAGATGTAACAAAAAGGGCAGAATTCGAAAAGCAGATTGAAATTCTTAAAAAGGCATAAATTGATATGAGAAGGAGCTGGAGAAATGAAAACTTTGATGGCTGAGGTAAATATAAGCGAAGGAAGAAATCAGGAGCTAATAGATGCTGTAAAACAGGTGCTGATGGAAAAAGGCGACATGACATTAATCGACATGAATTCGGATAAGGACCACAACAGGACAGTTTTCACTTATTTAGGAGAGCCGGAAGATGTTTTGGAAGCGACCAAACGTCTTGCAGCCAAAGCCATAGAGCTCATCGACATGACTAAGCACAACGGAAGCCATCCCAGAAACGGTGCTGTTGATGTTGTGCCCTTTATCCCTGTAAGGGATGTCACAACGGAAGAGGCCCTAGTCATAGCAAGGAAATTCGGCGAATTCGTAGGCTCCCTGGGGGTTCCTGTATATTACTACGAAGAGGCAGCCACAAAACCTGAAAGGCAGAACCTTGTGAACATAAGGAAAGGACAGTATGAAGCCCTTCCAGAGAAAATGACCAAAGAGGAATGGAAACCGGACGAGGGCCCCTTCAAATTTGTACCAAAAAGCGGTGCGACCGTTACAGGTGTAAGATTCCCGCTGGTGGCATTCAATGTGAACCTTATGACGGAGGATATGGAAATCGGCAAAAAAATAGTTAAGGCCGTAAGAGGAGCAACGGGCGGCTATCAATGTGTGCGGGCCATCGCTCTTCCTATAAGCGAGAAAAAAATGGTTCAGGTATCAATGAATCTCATTAATTATCAGAAAACGCCGATCCACAGGGTTTTTGAGACAATCAAATCGGAAGCGGCGGCTCACGGGGTAGGCGTTTCTGATTGCGAACTTGTAGGGCCTGTTCCGCTGATGGCCCTTGAAGAGGTTCTCAGGTTCTATCTCAGGGTTCATAATTTTTCCATGGAACAAATTTATTAGAGGAGTTGAAAATATGAAAAAGATAATTTATGCAGACGGACAGAGCCTCACAATCGAAGATGTGGTACAGGTAGCCAGATATGGAGCTGAAGTTCGGCTTGCAGAATCGGCAAAACCGGGCATCCTTGAATCCAGGGCGGTTGTCGAGAGGCTCGTGGAAGCTGGCAAACCGATTTATGGAATAAATACAGGCTTTGGTTCCCTTCAGAATGTTGGAATAAAAAAGGATGACCTGGAGACTCTTCAGAGAAACCTTATCGTTGCAGATGCCGTAGGAATAGGAAAAGCTTTCGACACTGAAGTCGCAAGAGCCATCATGCTCCTTCGTGTAAATGCCCTTGCAAAAGGCTTTTCAGGGATAAGAATTGAAGTGATAGAGACTTTTGTAGAAATGCTGAACAAAGGGGTAACACCTCAGATCAGGGAGAAGGGTTCTGTTGGCTCAAGCGGAGATCTTTGTCCGCTGGCACATATGGTGCTGGTCCCTATGGGATTAGGAGAAGCTGAATACAAAGGGAAAATCATGGATGGAAAGTCAGCCATGGAAGCTGCCGGCATACCACTGATAACACTTAAAGCCAAGGAAGGGCTGGCTCTTATCAACGGCACCTGTGCCATGATGGGAAATGCTGTACTCACAGTATATGACGCCATGGTTATTGAGAAAAGCGCCGATATAATCGCTTCATTTACAATCGATGCAATGGAAGGTGTCATAGACGCATATGACCCAAGGGTCCACAATGCAAGGCCACAGAAGGGCCAGATAGCCGTTGCCGCAAACATCCGTAAGATGCTGGAAGGAAGCAGGCTTGTGACAAAGCAAGGAGAGCAGAGGGTACAGGAAGCATATTCCTTTAGATGCACACCTCAGATTCATGGCGGGAGCCGTCCGGCAATTGCGTATGTGAGGGAAGTAATCGAAATTGAAATAAATTCAGCTACGGACAACCCCCTTGTTTTCCCTGGTGAAAACGAAGCCATCATTTCAGGAGGCAATTTCCATGGAGAACCTGTTGCAATAGCAATGGATACCCTTGGAATTGCAGTAGCAGAATTTGCAAGCGTATCAGAAAGAAGGATCGAAAGGATGGTAAATCCAGATTTGAGCAGACTTCCTGCATTCCTTGTGAAAAACCCGGGATTGGACTGCGGATTTATGGTCCCGCAGTATGCAGCAGCAGCTCTTGTTTCAGAGAATAAGGTGCTGGCACATCCAGCCAGCGTCGACTCCATACCAACCTGCGCCAATCAGGAGGACCATGTAAGCATGGGGACTATAGCAGCAAGGAAAGCAAGAGAGATTGTAAAACATGTACAGTCAGTACTGGGTATAGAGCTTCTCTGCGCTGCTCAGGCAGCGGATTTCAGAGACAACACCAAACTTGGCAAAGGTACAAAGGCGGCGTACAAAACTATCCGAAAGGAAGTTACCTTCATGGAAAGCGACAGGGTGATATATCCTGACATGGACAAGGCTACAGAGCTCATCGCATCAAAAGCCCTTGTCAATGCTGTGGAGAAGGCTGTTGGCATACTGGATTAAAAGAATAAGTCGGAAATAAAAAGATCCCCGGTTTTTATCGGGGATCTTAGCATGTGCGGTCAGTCTTGTTCCAAAAGCTCTCAGATTTTCGTAGAAACAGTGCCAAAGCCAGCAGGTCAGCACAACCGCCGGGGCTCAGGTTTTTTCTTATGAAAGCGGTATCCATATGCCTGACAAGGAAAGGGCGAAATAAGGGGGGAAAGCCTAAAACGAATTTTGCCCAGCTCTGGGCATAACGAAGTCCCTCCAAACCTCCGCGATACAGCAGATTGGTGTCAGGACATTCAGCTATAAGATGCATAAGTGTGGTCAGTATGTCACCGTCAGATTGTTTTAGGAGCAGATATGCATTTTTCGCAGTGGGCAATCCTGCTTCCGCCTCCTCTCTGGCGCCTCGGATGCCGTATTTTTGAAAAACTTCTCTTCCGTGTGTTTTTGAGTTGGAAACATAAGCTGACTTGGCGAGACAGCTTGCCTGAAGGAAAATATCATCACCCCGCACAAAATAATTGCCAAGGGCAGCCAAAATAAGCCCGAAGGTATAAATGGCACCTTTATGGGTATTGACGCCATTGGTTACATTCAGCATGGAGGCTTCGGCATCTATCCCTGCATGCTGTAATTTTTCCATGCAGGCTTTCTCCTCGGCACCCAACAAAAATGATTCTGCAAAGTATGAGCTCAGGGAATCGGCGCTGCGTTCAAACATGGCAACATCCATATCTGTATGGGAGCCCTGATTTCGAAGATCAACCAGTCCGGGTTTAGGTGTGTAGCGGACTTCTTCTTTCAAGGCTTCTATAGCAAAAGTCCCGAAATGCTCTGCGGCAAACTGCAGAAGAATCTTATTCGTGCAGTCCCTGATGGTTTCAAGTCCGTGTGCCCTGCTTCGGGAGCATGGAGCTACAGGTCCGCCGCATACAATGCAGGTCCGGGGTTCCTGCCTTGAAAGTTTCTTGCCGTCAACACCAATAACGTCCATATCGAAAAGACGGCCAACAGAATTCTCCGACTCAATCTTCACGCAGGTTTCTTTGATTTCTTCAGCAGTCATATCGTAGATAAAAAAAGCTTCGCAACCGGTTGCCTCACGCAAAATCTCCAGGTGCAACGGAGTTCCGAGGAGGTCTGTAATCAACCGTATTCCATGATCAAAGGCAAGTTCAATTAACGGCGACCTTTTGATATCTCCTGCTATGTTCATGGTAAAGCTCAGCACCGGACGCTGAAATCCGGACAATAAACGCTGCTGGACCCTTTGGCGGGTTTCCCTTGCCTCCAGAACCAGCTGCAAGGTGATTATTTCAACATTAAAATCCATATGGATGCTCAATCTTGTTCATTTTGGCAACATTCAGCTTCATAACATTCAGCAGATTCTCTTCCGAATCTTCGCCAATACAGCCAACCAGGAGATAGCGTCTGTTTTTGCTGTCGTAAATGAAGTAATTAAGAAGCCTGAAGCCGATTATATCCCCGGTGTTGGCGACATGTGTCCTTGGCCCGGTGCATGCGTGGGGTTTGCCGCCAATGGTTATATGGCCTTCATCCTGGTAGCATACCGAAACCTTCTGGGCAATCAACTCATTCACCTTCCGCTCAAGGTCCTTGAGGTCCACTTTAGGAGCCCTGTCCTTAAAAAACAGGATGAAACCGTGGGTTATATCGTCATGTTCGGCACGCCTCATATCCTCGTATGGTAAAAAATGTTCACTCAGGTCTTCTGCCGTATGAGCCATGAGTCGGTATGGGAGGGATTTATGGACTATATAATAGATCTCACTGGGTTCAGGTCCAAACAGGTTCGGCCGGGTCACCAGGATTTCTTCGCCAACTCCTATAAGGAGGTTTGCATTTTGTTTAATAAAAGGGATGATCAAATCGAAGTGTTCAACGATGACACGTTTTCCTCGGTGCACAGCCTTTAAAATTGCTTCAGCCAGCACTGGGGCTGATGTAAATCCCATTTCAAAACGTATATCCAGATGGTAGGTGTGAGGCGAAAAAAAGCCCCTCTCGTCATCCTGTTCCAATAATGGCAGCGGGCGGACATTGACGCCCTCGTCATCATTGGTCAATTCCAAACCCGGGAACATGCCTTTGATCAAAGCGCTCTTTCCTGAACCGGCTTCGCCCACAACACCTATAATCTGATCGAAGGGGCTCAGGTATAGCTGGGCTATCTGCATGCCTAATTCGTAAATCCTCTTTCTGCCGCGGGGCGCATAAAACGTGCTGAACATATGGCTTTTTTGCATTTTGTCTGAAAAGGGCATAGTGATTCCTCCTTATTTCTTATAGTTAGCCAGCAAATACTCGTATGTTGCAGGCGGAACAAGTTTTTTCAAACCTTCAAAATCGTCTTGTGCCAGAAGAGCTCGCACAGCACTGGCGCTGATGGGAGTCCCTGTAATCTCAAGCCTGGGGAGCTCAAGGACCTGGATGCCGCTTTTAGGCAGCTCCTGCTTTAGCTGCAGGTTATATTGGTTTGTAACCGGTGACAGCGGCTCAGTTCCAATGTAGCGCCTGGTAATGTTGAGTGACGGAACAAAATATTTCCTGAATATCTCAATGTCAAGCTGGCAATGGATGTCGTCGACACTGGATTTATCTTTAATGAAATATCTTGGGAATGTTGCATATGAGATCAGATAGTCTCCCGTAGGATGAATTGTCACGTTATGCAAATCTTCCGTTGACCGTCTGGCCAGCTCCAATCTCGCTTCAGAAGGGAACATGCTCCTATCCTCCGATAAAATGAAAACATGAAGCCAGTCACACTGGCTGGCTGCGGTCTCAATGAGATATCTGTGGCCAAGGGTGAAAGGATTGCAGTTTGCCACAATGGCACCTATGATGCCTTCCTTTACAGGACATTCAAGAGATGCAACAAAATTCCTTATGCCGTTATGCTGGTTTTCCATCAGTAGGGCATCGGCGGTTTGCGCTACAGGGTAGAAAAAAAGCGACTCGAACTTGGCGAGATTTTCGGGTTTGGTAAACAAAAACAGGTGGCGTATATTCCTGAAGAAGGCCTCCTTTTTAAGCTCCGTTATAATGGTTGCAGTGAGTCCTTCACCCTGATGGTCTTCCGATACAGCTATGCACTTTAATATATTGCAGTCCAGGGAACCGGTGGCAATGATCTCTCCATCCTGCAGAACATTTACTGTAAACTCAATAGCAGGCTCATAATCCAATCCGGATTTATTGAGGAATTCCTGCAATGCCTTCAATTTCTGTTTGGAGAAAGGACGGCCGTAATCAATTTCCAAAAGCAATACCTCCTAATAAATGGCTCATTGAAACATGAATCTATGGTACAAGTATACTTCATTGAATTTAATTTGAAAAGACAAAAAACCGAAAATGCATTGAAAAAAAACAAATTGTATTATATAATTTGGGTAAATTGATATAGTACTTATTCAATTGGCAAACAAGGAGGAGTCTTTAATGACAAAAATAGTAAAAAGAGCCTGTGCCGGAACTATAGAATCCAGCGACGTGTATGTGGAGCTGGAGCCCAATGAAAAAGGCATCGATATCCAGATAGAATCAGTGGTGCTAAACCAATTTGGCGATTTGATCCGCCGGGTTGTCGTCGAAATGCTGGAGCTGTTTGAGGTTGACAATGCTAAGGTTAAAATCGTTGACAGGGGTGCTTTGGATTGCGTTATCCGGGCCCGCGTCGAAACTGCCATAAAACGAGGGGAGGGGAGATAGATATGCGACGTTCAATGCTTTTTTTGCCGGGTAATACCCCTAATATCATAATCAACGGTGATGCCCTTGGTGCCGACGCTGTCATTCTGGACCTGGAAGATGCGGTATCACCTTCTGAGAAAGATGCTGCGCGCATTCTGGTCCGCAACGCCATCCAAATTATGAAGTTCGAAAACTGTGAGGTTATAGTCCGGATAAACTCACTGGATTCGGAGTATTGGAAATCTGACCTTGACGAAATCGTTCCCCTGAAACCAGACCTGATAATGCCGCCCAAAATATGCTGTGCTGCCGACGTGCAGGGGATCGATTCATATATATCGGAACTGGAAAGCAAGTTCGGTTTAGAAAATAACACTGTAAAAGTCATTCCGTTGATAGAAACGGCGCTGGGAGTTGAAAACGCCTTCCAGATCGCCACGGCGTCCAGCCGCGTCTCGGCGCTTTTCCTTGGAGGTGAGGACCTTACTGCAGATCTTCGCTGCAAGAGGACCAAAGAAGGAAATGAGATTGATTACGCAAGGAAACGTTTGGTATGCGCTGCGCGGGCAGCTGGCATCGATGTCTATGACACGCCTTTTACTGATGTTAACGACGATGAATGGATATATACGGATGCGGAATATGCTAAAAGCCTGGGATTTACAGGAAAATCTTCCATTTCCCCAAGGCATGTTGCTGCCATTAACGAGGTGTTCAGCCCTTCACAGAAGGACATTGACTACGCTTACGAGGTGATGGAAGCCATCCGCACGGCCAAAGAGCAAGGCCGGGGGGCAATCGCTCTTCATGGAAAAATGATCGATGCGCCTATTGTAGCCCGCGCAAAGCAGACAATAGCAATGGCGGAAGAGCTTTCACTAATGGGAGGTGGCAGAAATGAATAATAAGATTGTAAGGACGCTTCGTGAAGCGATTGAGCTATCGGGACTGAAGGATGGCATGACCGTTTCTTTCCATCATCATCTCCGAAACGGCGACTACATTTTAAACATGGTCATGGAAGAGGTTGCGGCGATGAACATTAAGGGGCTGACGGTAAATGCAAGCTCTTTGTTCGACACGCATTTGCCTCTTATAGAGCATGCCAGGAACCATGTGGTCAGAAAAATCCAGACAGATTACATGTCCGGTGCCATTGGCCGCCTTATTTCCCAGGGTGTTATGGAAGAGCAGGTTGAATTCCGGACCCACGGTGGCCGGCCAAGCGCCATAGAACTAGGCATTACGCCAATCGACGTGGCTTTTATAGCGGCTCCGGCATCTGATTCCATGGGCAATTGCACGGGCAAGTACGGGAAATCCGCCTGCGGCAGCCTGGGCTATGCATTCCCGGATGCCATGAATGCAAAAAAAGTCATCGTAATCACCGACAATCTTATGTCGTATCCTCTTCCCGACTGGTCCATCCCGGAAACCTATGTAGACTACGTTGTTGAAGTGGATGCCATCGGCAATCCAAGCGGAATTGTATCGGGAACCACCAAAATAACAAGGGATCCCATAGGGCTTATCATGGCGAGGGATGCAGCACGGGTTATCCAGCATTCAGGGCTTCTTAAAGACGGTTTTTCCTTCCAGACAGGAGCCGGCGGCGCATCTCTGGCGGCAGCAAAATTCCTGAAAGATATCATGCTGAAGGAAAAGATCAAAGGTAGCTTTGGTCTTGGCGGGATCACCGGATACATGGTTGACATGCTCAATGCAGGCTGCTTTGAATCCCTGCTGGATGTGCAGTGCTTTGACCTGGACGCAGTGGAATCCATCCGCTCAAATCCAAGGCATCAGGAAATTTCCGCAACCCATTATGCCAGCCCAAGCGCCCGAAGCGCAGTTGTAGACTGCCTGGATGTTGTGATACTAGGAGCAACCGAGATCGATACAGGCTTCAATGTGAACGTCCATACCGACTCCAACGGATATATAATGGGCGGTTCGGGAGGCCATAGCGATACGGCTGCCGAGGCAAAACTGTCCATGATAATTGCGCCGCTGTCAAGAGCACGGCTGCCTATTGTTACAGAACAAGTTACGTGCATTTCCACACCGGGCAAGGACATCGATGTGCTGGTCACACAGAAAGGAATCGCCGTAAACCCAAGGAATAAAGAACTGGGCCAGCGGTTGAAAGAGGCGGGACTGCCTGTGGTTGACATCTGCGAATTGAAGAAAATTGCAGAGGGTATGACGGGTGTGCCGCGAAAATTGAAAAAAGGCGGACGCCCGGTGGCGAAGGTCATCTATCGTGACGAAACACTTTTGGACACCATATACAGCGTCCCGGATACCTTATAAGTTACCTTGACAAATGTAAGCCGACTCCCCATAATTGAATTAGTACAATTATGGGGAGTTGAATTTTTTGAATCGGTATTTAGTGGATCCTGAAAGTGATGTGCCAATTTATCAGCAATTAGCTGATGCAATTTATGTAGATATAAAAAGCGGAAAGCTGCCGGCCGGCACTAAGCTGGCGACAGTGCGCGAGATGGCGGGCCAGCTCAAGATCGCCCACGGCACGGTGAAGCGTGCATATGATGAGCTGGAAAAAATCGGCGCGGTGGAGATGACCCAGGGGCGCGGCACCTATATCCGCTACCGTCCGGAAACCTCCGATAGCAAAAAAGAGCGGGCTATGGTTGCCATCGAGAAAATGCTGAACCAATTGGAAACCTTGGATATTTCACCCTTGGAGGCAAAGATATTCATTGATTTGAAACTGCGTGAAAGGGCCCATCTGCACAAGTCCATAAGCCT
>Ga0209373_10005634_pt1 | contig 10139 bp, 4 predicted proteins | sample Higcelweek5metaG_FD_187173 | JGI IMG/M metagenome (GOLD analysis project Ga0209373, IMG submission 187173) | Freshwater pond sediment microbial communities from the University of Edinburgh, under environmental carbon perturbations - High... | ecosystem: Environmental > Aquatic > Freshwater >...
CTTTGGACACAAAAGGAGAGCATTGTTAAGTGGCGCGGCACCGGTATTGACTGTGACCCGAGAGAAATCAGAACAGGCACTTTGCCCGACATTCAAAACTTAGATTTTCAAGTAGTCAGCGTTTATTATCCGGCAGAAAATCTCTATATTTCAATTTGTAAATGAAACGAATAAATCCAATTTTATGGAAACGAAACACTACCCTTTGTCGAGCAGTCAGTTAGGCATCTACTACGAATGGGAAAAGGATAAATCGCTTACCCAGTACAACATGGCATTTCATCTTGAGTTCCCTGAAACCATCGACAGCCACCGGTTAAAAAATGCTTTTGAAAAGGTATTCAGCACCCACCCGTATCTGAAAGCAAGGCTTGTGCTGCAAGGGGATGAAGTGTTTCAATATTTCGATGAAGGGGAAGCCGTTTCTGTCAGCTTGAAAACTTTAGGAGAATCGAAGATGCCGGGAATTATTTCAAAGTTTGTACAGCCATTCAATTTGTTGGAATCACAACTATACCGGATTGAAATTTACCGGACAGAAAAAAAACTGCATGCGTTAATCGATTTTCATCATATCATCTTCGATGGTTTTTCGCTCGAAGTGCTTAAAAAAGAACTTGCAAAGGCTTACGATGGAGTGGAACTTTCAAAAGAGTGCTTTACAGGGTGTGATTATTCCGAATTGGAGATCAGCAAAAAAGGAAACGAAGAATATCTTGATGCCGAAGCATGGTTTGAAGAGAGGCTGAGTGGAATGAATATGAGCAGAATCCCGACAATCAACAACAAGGAGAATGAAACCGGTTATGCTTGCTCTGTTTCCGAATTTGTCGATCGTGTTCAGGTCAGCGATTTCTGTTCAAAACTGAAAATTTCACCAAATAACCTGTTTGCGGGAGCTCTCGGTATATTACTGAACCGTTATACAAGGGAAGAAGGTGTCTCCTTTTGCACCACTCACCATGGCCGTATCGACGAACGATTATCCAACCTTACCGGGATGTTTATCAAAATACTGCCGGTAATTTTGACTATTTTGCCAAATCAAAAGGTAAGCGATTATCTGGTTTCACTTCGTACCGGGCTGCTGGATCTTTGGGAAAAACAGGCTTATCCTTTCCCGGAGATGGTGAAGAAATCGGGCATTTCAAAAGAGATCATTTATACATTCCAGAAGGAAGCGCTTACCGGTTTTGAAATAGGCGGTTGCCCGGTCAATATTACCTATCTGCATTCGGGGAAAACAACCGATAGCCTGACCATCTATATCTTCCAACAACGGGATAACTATGAGATCAGGTGCGAATACAACGACAGCCTTTACGAACATGCATATATGCAGACATTTGCCACTGCCTTCAGGAATGCGGTGTTGAATATGATATCCGGAGAAAATTTGGAATGCAGGGATATTTCTATCCTCTCAGCAGAGCAGGTAAAAGAAGTAATCAGGGTTTCTTCCGGTGAATCGATCGAACACGACCGCTCACTTACATTGGTTGATCTTTTCAGGCAACAAGCGCAGAAAACACCCGACAATATTGCCGTTGTGTTCAGAGACAAAAAACTTACATATCGGGAATTAGACCGAATAACAGACACGATTGCCCGAAAGCTCCTTTCTCATGGGATTGGAAGGGAAAAGGTTGTCGGGGTGATGATCGACCGCAGCGAATACATGGTCATCTATCCGTTGTCCATTATGAAAGCCGGGGGCGCCTATATGCCACTCGATTTTACATTGCCCTCCGACAGGTTGAGCTTTATGGTATCCGATGCCGGAGCCGGTCTTATCCTTTCCGAAGGTACGCGCGTGGCTGATTCCCTGCCCGGTTACGATGGGAAAGTCATAAACCGTGAAGACATCTCGTTCTCCGAAGCTGAAGAAAAAATTGAACTTCCAAAACCTTCACCCGGAGATATGTATGTGCTGCTTTATACTTCCGGGTCAACCGGAACACCCAAAGGTTGCATTCTCGAACACAGGAACATTGTCAATTTCTGCCGGTGGTATGTAAAAGATTTCAACATTACACCGGAAGACAGGGCAGTTGCCTACGCAAACTTTTCGTTCGATTGCCACATGCTCGACATTTACCCGGCGATTACCACAGGGGCCTCGGTATACATTATCCCGTCGGAGATGCGCATGGACCTGATGCGCATGAACCAGTACATGGACGAGAACGGGCTGACCGTAGCTTTTATGACCACTCAAATTGGGCGGCAGTTTGCTGAGGATATTGAAAACCATTCGTTACGGCTTCTTTCAGTGGGGGGCGAGAGGCTTATGCCTATGCGTAAACCCCGGTACCGTTTTTACAACGGATACGGTCCTACCGAGTGTACCATCTATTCAACCTTTTATAACGTTGAATGTGATTACAATAGTTCTGTAATTGGACATTCGCTGGGCAATGCCACAAATTACATCATGGACAGAAATCTTCAGCTTCTTCCTGTTGGGGTTGCCGGTGAAATTTGTATCGGGGGCGAAGCTGTCGGACGGGGTTACCTCAACCGCGACGACCTGAACAATGAGAAATTTGTCAGTTGGAGAGGAGGAAAATTATACCGTACCGGCGACCTTGCACGCTATAATGCCGAGGGAGAGATAGAATATTTCGGGAGGCTCGACAACCAAGTCAAATTGCGCGGTCTTCGGATCGAACTGGGCGAAATTGAGAACGCGATGATATCGTACGAAGGGGTTACAACTGCGGTGGTTGATGTAAAAGAGATTGGTGGTGTAATGCATTTGTGTGGCTACTTCCTGTCAAAAAATCCTGTTGATGCCGAAGTTTTGAAAGAGCATCTTCGGACAAGTCTGGCCGAATTTATGGTTCCCACAGCGTTGATTCATCTCGAAAAATTTCCGTTCAACAACAACGGGAAGGTCAACCGTAAATTATTGCCGGTTCCGCAAATTGAAACGGAAGATAGTGTTGCCCCTCAAACCGAAATGGAAAAGCAGCTGTTCGGGGTCATCTCCGATATTCTCAAGTCAGCTGATTTCGGTATCAACACCAATCTCTTTTCGCTGGGTTTGACCTCCATCCTTGCCATCAAACTTTCGGTTACCATCCAAAAACAACTGGGAATAGTGGTGCCGACAAAAGACATCCTGAAGCTGAAAACCATACAACGTATTGCTGAAAATATTGGCAAAACAGAAAGTAAGACTACCGAAAAAGCTGCCGCATACCCTAAGAGAGATTATTATCCGCTGACCGAAAACCAAAGGGGGGTTTATTACGACTGGGAAAAGAACCGCAATGCACTGCAGTACAACATTGCCTGTACTCTTCGCTTTTCAAATAAAGTTGATATTAAGAAATTAAAAGAGGCTGCAATTGCCGTAATCGATGCCCACCCATACCTGAAAACAACACTGGCCATTAAAGGTAACGAAGTTGTTCAACTTCGCAGGGATGAGATGCCTGTTGAAATCATCGTGAATAAAACAACCGACGTTAAGATGGAATCGGTTCTGTCATCATTTGTCCGCCCCTTCAATCTCTTCGGCGATACCCTTTACCGTTTTGACATTCATCAGACCGAAAGCTTTACCTGGTTTCTTTTCGATTTTCACCATATTGTTTTTGACGGAACCTCCATTACGGTTCTTTTGAATGATTTAAAGGAGGCTTTTGAAGGCACAGAATTAAAAGCCGAAGAGTTTACAGCCTTCGACTGGGCGTTGGAAGAGGAAAAAATTGCCTTGTCGGCACGATATGCCGAGGCAGAATCCTATTTCAACAAGCTATTGGGCAATACCACAATGTCACCTTTCCCAACCCTTGTTCAAGCACAAAGTGCCGGAACTGCAAGCGAAGTGAAAAAATTCATTCCTGCGGGAAATATTGTTGAGTTCTGCCACCAGAATGCCATTACCGAAAACAACTTTTTATTGGCAGTCTACCTCTTGGTCATAAGCCGGTATACGCGTGAAGACCGGGTTTCGATCACCACTGCATCAAGCGGACGATCAGACAATACCCTTGAAGGGGTTATGGGCATGTTTGTAAAAACCCTGCCTGTTGTGATCGACATCAAACCCCAACCTGTAATTGAACTTGTAAAAGAGGTTCAGGAGCAAATGTTCGCCACGATTGAACGGGACATTTATCCGTTTACAAAAATGTCGGAGAAATATGGAATTGCACCGCAGATAAACTTTGTGTACCAGGGAGGAATTGAACGCGATCTGTATCTTGGTGATGAGTGTGCCAAGATCGAATTTCAAAACCTTTCCACAGTGAAATTTCCTTTCAGCGCCATGATTTTTCCCGAAGTAGGGGGTTATACTCTGAATCTGGAATACGACGATACAATTTATCATGAAAATGATATCCGGAGATTTACCGAAATATATGCTGAAACGGCACAACTCCTTGCATCGGACAAGGTTAAACCTCTTGCTGAAATCAGTCTGGTAACAAAAGAACAAGAGAGAGAAGTCCTGAAAATATCGACCGGGAAAAGTCTAGAACACGACCGTGCCCTTTCGCTGATCGATCTTTTCAGGGAACAGGTACGAAAAACCCCTGAAAACATTGCAGTAGTTTTTGAAGATAAAAAACTGACCTATCTCGAACTGGACAGGATAACCGATTCACTGGCGAGAAAGCTTTGTTCACTTGGAATTCAGCGGGAGAAAGTGGTAGGTGTGTTGATAGAACGGAGCGAGTTTATGGTGATTTACCCTTTGGCAATCATGAAAGCCGGAGGCGCCTATATGCCGTTGGATTATACGATGCCTTCTGATCGCCTTGCCTTTATGGTAAAAGATGCCGGGGTTGAACATATTCTTTCCGAAGGAACAAAGGTGGCCACTTTGCTGCCCGGTTTTGAAGGGAAAGTCATCAACAAAGAGGAAATTTCAGCACTTGAGATCGATGATAAAATCATTTTACCTAAGTCTGCACCGGAAGACATGTATATTTTGCTTTATACTTCGGGTTCAACCGGAACACCCAAAGGCTGCATTCTTGAACACAGGAATATTGTCAATTTCTGCAAATGGTTTGTAAAAGATGCAAATATTACGCCCCATGATCGAAGTGTTGCCTACGCAAATTTCGCCTTCGATGCCCACATGATCGACATTTATCCGATGATCACAACCGGGGCTTCGGTTTATATCCTTCCAGGTTACATGAGAATGGACCTGCTGCGAATGAACCAGTACATGGAGGAAAACGGGCTGACCATTGCCTTTATGACAACTCAGATTGGACGACAATTTGCCGAGGATATCGAAAACCATTCACTCCGGCTTTTGTTGGTGGGTGGCGAACGCTTGATTCCCACAAAAAAGCCTCCTTATACGTTTTACAACATTTACGGGCCTACCGAATGTACCATCTGCTCCACAACCTATAATATTGAAAGCGATTACAATAGTTCGGTGATTGGCCATTCGCTCGATAATGTTTCAAACATTATCATGGATCAGAAGTTACAACTCCTGCCGATTGGTGTTGCCGGAGAATTGTGCATTGGTGGAGAAGGTGTAGGACGGGGCTATCTCAACCGCGACGATTTGAACAAGGAAAAGTTTGTTAGTTGGAGAGGACAGAAATTATACCGCACCGGTGATCTTGCCCGCTACAACGAAAAGGGAGATATTGAATACATCAGCAGGCTCGATAATCAGGTAAAACTTCGGGGTTTGAGAATCGAGCTTGGTGAAATTGAAAATGCGATGTCAAACTTCGAAGGAGTCTCGTCCTCGGTCGTCGATGTTAAGGAAATTGGAGGAGTACAGCATCTTTGCGGTTATTTCACGGCAAAAAACAAAATCGACCCCGAGATCTTGCGTGATCATTTGAGAACGAACCTCACGGAATTTATGGTTCCGACCGTACTGATTCAAATGGAGAAATTCCCGTTTACCAACAATGGCAAGGTAAACCGCAAGGAGCTACCACTGCCCGATGTTTCACGCTCGGCAGACTATGTCGCTCCAACAAACGATTTGGAAGAAAGTATTTGCCAGGTTTATTCCAAAATCCTGAAGATTGACAAGGTGGGTATTTTGGACAACTTTTTCGAAATTGGGGGATCTTCCATATCGGCCATCAAAGCGATTATTCAGATCATGAACCTTGGATATACTATTAAATATGGCGACCTCTTCAAATTCAAAACACCACAGGCTGTGGTTCAATTCCTTTTGGAACCTAAATCAGAAAAAGAGGCATTTGCTGAAGAAGAGTTGGAAGATATTTCGGCTTACGATTACTCGGCAATCGACAAAGTGCTTGAGGGGAACGAACCCGATTTATGGAAAGATTTTACTGAATACAATTTGGGCGATGTGTTACTGACCGGAGCAACCGGATATTTGGGTATCCACGTTTTCAAAGAGCTTATCGATAAAGAAACCGGGAAGATTTATTGCCTGATAAGATCGAAAGGGGCATTAACGGCGGAGCAGAGAGCGAAATCGCAATTGATGTATTATTTCTCTGATACTTTCGACGATCTTTTTGGAACACGGATCATCCCCGTTAACGGCGATATTACCAATAAAGAAACCCTGAAGTCACTTAAGGGGAAAGGAATTAAAACCGTATTCAACTGCGCCGCTAGTGTGAAGCACTTTGCAGCTGGCGATGAGATCGACAAAGCTAATGTGGATGGTGTTGCCAACCTGATAGATTTCTGTAAAAGCGAAAGTTCGCGGCTGATCCATATTTCGACCCGGAGCACGAGCGGTGTGGTTGAAAAAGATAAAGTTGCAGGAAGCAATGTTCTGAGTGAATCAAAACTCTTTATTGGCCAGACCATCAACAACAAATATGTATTGAGCAAGTATAAGGCTGAATATCTGGTTTTACAGGCAGTGAGCGAAGGATTGGACGGTAAGGTGATGCGTGTGGGTAATTTAATGGGTCGTCAATCAGACGGAGAGTTCCAGATCAATTTCCGAAGCAATGCGTTTGTCAACCAGATTAAATCGTACAAGGTATTGAAGATGTTTCCGCTGAGTCAGTTGGTTATACCGTTGGAAATTTCACCAATCGACTATGTGGCAAAAGCAGTCGTTTCACTTTCAAGGGCTCCACGCGAGATAGCCGTGCTTCATCCCTACAACAATTACAGGCTCAACATGGCCAATATGATTTATGCCATGAAGGAATACGGTTTCGATATTTCATTGGTTTCTGATCAGGTTTTTAATACATCGTATCAGGAGGCATTACAGGATCCGGGCAAAAGTGAATACATGCAGGGATTGATTCATCAGGGGATTGGGGAAAACATTGTTGAGGTTCCCGACCAGAACGATTTTACAACTACCATCCTTTACAAAAATGGTATCCGGTGGCCCGTTACCGCCGAGGATTACTCGATTAAACTGATTGAATTGCTTGATGGTATGGGGTTCTTTGATGAAAACTAAAAAATGAATAGATGCACTGGGCACTGAGAGTATGAGTACTGAGACTCTCTCAATTTCTCATCTTCTCAGTGCCCATTTCAAAATACTAACGGTTTCGGCTTTCTCAAATAAAACATCAGCATTAACAAGGCTGATAACAGAGCCGTACATGCTCCAAAGTAAAACGGCACACTGCTGTTCACTTTGTCGTACAATACACCGGCAATAATGCTGGCGGGCAGCAGGGTGATCCCAAGCAGCGCATTGTAAATGCCCAGTCCCGTTCCCTGTTTGTTTTTATCGAGAAAATCGGAGACAAACGCTTTTTGAATACCATCGGTTGCTGATGAATAAAGTCCATAAAGTGCAAATAAAATCACAATGGTGCTGATTTGTGTAGTGTTTCCAAACCCGAAGTAGACACCTGCGTAAACAAGATACCCGAAAATCAAGAGCTTCTCCCTGCCAATACGATCGCTTAAAGCGCCAAATGGAATAGAGAATAATACCGATACCGAGTTAAATATCAGGTAGACCAGCGGAATGTATCCCACCTTAACACCTACTTCGCTTGCTTTTACAATCAGCAAGGCATCGGTAGAGTTTCCCAGAGTAAAGAGGAATATAATGGCCAGCAAAAGGTAATATTTCTTTGGAAAATCACGGAACCGGAACTTTTTATAGAGACTCTCCTTCGGTTTTTTTGCCTCTTTGATTAACAGGATAATGGTCAAAACACCCAGAAAAGCAGGGATGGCGCCTAACCAAAACACTTTACGGTAGTCGCCTGGGAAAAGTTGCAATACGAAAAACGCCAGTAATGGGCCAACAATAGCGCCACTGTTATCCATCGCTTTATGGAAACCAAAACTTTTACCCATGTTGCCGTCGGTTGCAGAGCCTGCAACTAAACTGTCGCGCGGCGCGGTGCGAATTCCCTTGCCAAACCGTTCTATAAAGCGCAGATAAAGTACTTGCATGGGTGAGATCACCAGTGCATAAAACGGGGTAACAATGGCCGTTACCGTATAACCAATCAGCATAAGGGGTTTGTTGCGTCCCATTTTGTCACTACGGAAACCCGACCATGTTTTAACTAATGCAGCCGTACTTTCGGCAATCCCTTCAATCACAGAAAGTGTTGTCTTTGAAGCGCCGATTGACATCAGGAACAACGGCATAATGGAATAAACCATCTTGGTTGAGGTATCGGTCAGGAAGCTTGTAAGGCCGGTATAAAAAATATTTTTGTTGAACCCAAGAATGGTATCTTTTGGTTTTTGTTTCATTTACAGGACAGGTTCTAAATCAATTCGTCAAGTTTTATGCAGCTAATTTAATAAGATATTATTGGTTTTAATTTCCTTGTAAAACAAAATTACAAGAGTTGTAAACACAGTTAAAACTTTTGTAAATTAGGTGCTTAAATAACTTTGAAGTAAGTATGAGCCCGAACCTTGAAATTGTTAATAGATTTGTAAAAGCCATCAACGATCACGATGTCGATCAAATCTTCAATTTGATGGCAGATGACCATCTTTTCATTGACGGGCAGGATAATAAACATGTTGGAAAGGAGGGAATGAAAGAGGGATGGGAAAGCTACTTTGAATTATTTCCCGATTATCGAATTGAGATTTCAGATGTTGTTGACAATGATCCTGTTTTTGGGTTGTTTGGCTATGTCGAAGGAACTTTCAAAGGTATCAGGAATGAATCGGATAGTAATTTTTGGAGAACACCCGCTTCGTGGAAAGCGATTGTGAAAGATGGCAAGATTCTGCTTTGGCAGGTCTATTGCGATTATTCGGGTTTGTTTAAAATCATCGATCAAAATAATTAAGATACAACCAATAATAAAAAACATCATGGTCAAGAATCAAATATTAAAGGTTGATCGTTTTGAGATTGTTCTTTATTCACAAAACAAAGAGGATTTCATTTCATTAACAGATATGGCTAGATATAGGGATGCAGAAAGAACTAATTATATCATCCAAAACTGGTTAAGAACCCGTAATGCTATTGAATTTTGTGGATTGTGGGAGCAAATACATAATCCCTATTTTAAACGCATCGAATTCGATGCGTTTAAAAATGAATCGGGTTTAAACAGTTTTACACTTACACCTCAAAAATGGATTGAAAAGACCGATGCTATCGGCATTGTTTCAAAGTCTGGTCGTTATGGGGGTACTTTTGCTCATCGTGATATTGCCTTTGAATTTGCATCATGGATAAGTCCGGAATTTAAATTGTATTTGATCACTGAATTCCAGCGACTAAAAGAAGAAGAAAGCAACCGGCTAAAATTAGATTGGAACTTGCAACGAACCCTGTCCAAAATAAATTACCAGATTCATACCGATGCGATAAAAGAAAAACTAATTCCACAAGAATTAACAAAGCAGCAGGTCAATTTTGGAGGCCGATTTGCTGAATGTGGCGTTGTTTGGCATCACGGCAAAAGAATGGAGGGAAGCAAATCCTGCTGATGAAGGAAATATTCGAGACCATGCAACCCTTGAACAATTGGTCGTGCTTTCAAACTTGGAAAGCATTAATTCTGTTTTAATTCATCAGCAACTGGGGCAAAGTGAACGATTGCAGCAACTCAATAAAATTGCTATCTCTCAAATGAAAACGTTGCTCAATAGTTCGGCATTGAAAAAAATAAAATAAGGAATAAAACCAAAACAAAAATAAAGCATTCACCACAACCAATTTAGATCAATCTAAAAAACATGAG
>Ga0209373_10005636_pt1 | contig 10137 bp, 5 predicted proteins | sample Higcelweek5metaG_FD_187173 | JGI IMG/M metagenome (GOLD analysis project Ga0209373, IMG submission 187173) | Freshwater pond sediment microbial communities from the University of Edinburgh, under environmental carbon perturbations - High... | ecosystem: Environmental > Aquatic > Freshwater >...
GCATTTTCGAGACGAGCTCCAGCGCCCTCTTCTGGTCGGCGGAGGGCTTTAACGGATTGCTCGGGATCACCTTGCTGTCGCCGAACACGTCGCGCCTCACCAGCTCTTCGACGGTTTCGACCATGCCTTTGCGGATCAGCGTTTGCAGGGAAGAGTCGGAGAACGCCGGAACCGTAGCCTTCAGGTGCTCGATCGGCTGCAAGCCGTCGGTGAGCAGGACTTTGAGGAGATCGACCCGGAGCGTGGCGGACGGTTTTTTCGCGTTGACGGCGACGAAACTCGAAGCGGCGTCGCGGTCGGCGATGCGGTAGAGCTTGCGTTTCTTGGGTTTGACCTTGCCGCTCCGCACGGCGGCGGGCAGCAGTGTGCGGATCGCCTGTTCCTGGGTGCAGCAGTAGTAGTCGGCCATCCAGCGCCCGAGTGTCACCAGGTTTTCCGGCACATGGGCGCGGTCGCCGCAGATGGCGAGGAGCGATTTGAGTTTGCCGCCGTAGACGCTGGTTTCGGCGAGGCTCAGTACATAGCCGTCGCGGCGCGAATTGCCGAAGGGCACGCTGACCATCGTGCCGATCTTGACCCGCCCCGCCAACTCGTCCGGAATCTCATAGTCGAACTCCTTGTCGAGTGCAAGATCGACGATCACCTTCGCAACTGCCATTCATCCCTCTGTTCAAAAAAGCTGATTCCCTGATTGCGTAATATACCGCCGGGCCGGAGCGAATGCAACAGAACCCCGCAAAAACTTCGAAGCCGAATTCGGCGTGACTGGCCGTCCTTACCCGGCACCGGCACCCTGCCGGTCGGGGTGTAAAAAAGGGAAAGTACCTTACTCGCAGGCACGAGTACGGCGAAGCCGCACGGAATGCCGGAGAGCGGGGCCCCCGAAAAGTACCCGTAGCCCGCCGCAGGCGGGACCCGAGGCCCGTGGCCGAAGGGTGGCAACTTTTTGGGGAGTGGCGAAGCGCCCTGCCCGCCGGAGGCATGGGCTGCCGCTCACTAAACCGCTCAATTGCCGAACGAGTTCGGCAGTGAGCGGCAGCGGTGGAGTTGACCGCGAGGTCAACTCACCCGCTCGCGCCGAAGGCGGAGCTTCTCCTGCTCCGGGAAACTTTGAGAAAATGCGTTCTTTGTTTTGTATATGGTGGGTGTCCGCCCTTCCGGGCGGACCGGCGAGTTGACCTGTGCGGTCAACTCCGCCTCGGCGCTACGCGGCAAAATTTTCAATTTTGCCATGTAGCAGTTTCGCTTCGCGCCGGTAGCCTCCGGCGGGCAGGGCGCTTCGCCCCTGCACCCCAGACCGGCAGGGTGCCGGTGCCGGGTAGGGGTGATGTCTCGTGCTGCGCCCGGCAGGGTGCCGGTGCCGGGTAAGGGTTGGAGAAAAAACACGGTTCCGCTTGAATTCAGTCCTCCAGAGGGTACATTACGGAAATAAAACGGGAGCTGTCATGAAAATCGTAATCGCCGCCGATTCCTTTAAGAACTGCCTTTCCGGCCGCGAGGTCGTGGCGGCGCTGGCCGCCGGATTCCGCCATGTCCTGCCCGACGCCGTTCTCGTCGAACTGCCGCTGGCGGACGGCGGGGAGGGAACCGTTGAGGCGCTGGTTTCGGCTTGTGGCGGCGAATTCCGCGAAGCCGAAGTCCGCGGCCCGCTGGGGGCTCCGGTCAAGGCGCAATACGGCGTGATCGACGCGGGGAAAACCGCCGTGATCGAAATGGCCACCGCCAGCGGGATCGAACTGCTTGCGCAATCCGAGCTCAATCCGTTGAAAACCACCACGCGGGGAACCGGCGAACTGATCGCCGCTGCCCTCGCCGCGGGGGTGCGGAAGATCATCATCGGCATTGGCGGCAGCGCAAGCTGCGACGGCGGCGTCGGGATGGCGCAGGCGCTCGGCTACCGGTTTTACGACGCCTCCGGGCGGCTGATGGACGAACCGCTTTGCGGCGGAGTGCTCGACGCGGTCGCCGCGATCGAGCCGCCGGATTGCGCCCCGTTCCGCGACTGCGAAATCCGCGTGGCCTGCGACGTCACCAACCCGCTGCTCGGCGGGAGCGGCTGCGTCGCCGTGTATGCTCCCCAGAAAGGCGCGACGCCGGAGATGTTGCCCGTCCTCGAACGGAATCTGGCGCATTTCGCCGAAAAGGTGATCGCCGCCGGTCTGGCGCAGAATTGCGACCGCCCCGGCGACGGCGCGGCGGGCGGGCTGGGGTTCGGGCTTCGCGCCTTTCTCGGCGGCAGGATGGGTTCGGGGGCGGAGCTGATTCTTGCAGCGGCCGGGTTCGAGCGGCAGGTGAAAGACGCCGACTGGGTGATCACCGGCGAAGGAAAAACCGACGACCAGACGCTTTCGGGCAAGCTCTGCTTCACCGTGGCCGGAACGGCGAAGCGGTACGGCGTTCCGACCATCGTGGTTTCCGGCGCGGTGGGCGGCGACCCGGATGCCCTGCTGCGCCATTTCTTCGCGGCGTTTTCCATCGCGCCCGGCCCCTGCTCGTTGGAATTCGCGCTCCGCGACGCGCGGCAAAACCTGTTCCGCACCGCCGCCAATCTGGGCAGATTGCTTGGGAAATAAAAAACGGCCCCCGTCGTGGACGGAGGCCGGGAGGTTCGCCGAAGCGCTACACGCAGTTCTTCCCGCGCTTGGCCCATTCGCGGAACCGCTGGAAGAAGCTGTAGAGCGCCGGGATGAAGACGATGCCGATCACCGTTGCGAACACCATCCCCCAGAAGATCGTAATGCCGATGGCGCGTCGGCTGCCCGCGCCGGCCCCGGCGGCGATCACCATCGGGAACACGCCGATCACCGTACTCCACGCCGTCATCATCACCGGCCGGTAACGCTGCGACGCGCCCGCGAGCGCGGCTTCGAAAATCGGTTTGCCGCTTCTGCGCTCTTCTTTGGAGAACTCGACCATGAGGATCGCGTTCTTGCTGGCCAGCCCGACCAGCATGATGAGCCCGAGCTGCGCGTAGATGCTGAGCGCCACGTCGGAATAATAAAGCCCCATCGTTCCGTTCGGAATTTTCGGCGAAAAGTAGATGCCCATCAGCCCGCCGAGCGTGGCGACCGCGACCGACGCGATCACCGGAATCGGAACGCTCCACGATTCATACTGGCCGACCAGGAAGAGATAGCCGAACACCAGCGCCAGCGCCATCAGCCCGATGATTTTGCCCTGGTTGCCGCGCTCCTGGTAGCTCATGTCGGTCCAGCCGATCTTGTAATTCTTCCGGAAGAATTCGTCATCGGACATGACTTTTTCGATATGCTTCATCACCTCGCCGCTGGTCGAACCCGGCATGGCCTGCACGGTGACGGCGGCGGCCATCGACTGGTTGAAGCGCTCGACCTGGCGGGGGCCGACGATCGGCTTGAGCGTGGCCACCGCCGAAATCGGGACCATATTGCCGCTGTTGTTCTGCACCATGATCTGGTCGATATCGACCAGGCTGGAACGGTCGCCCGCGTCGGATTGCATCTTCACCTTGAAACTGTATCCGAACAAGTTGAAGTCGTTGATGTAGGACGACGCCAGCTTGCTCTGGAGCGAGGTGAAGATCCGGCTGATCGGAATATTCATCGCCTCCGCCTTGGCCCGGTCGATATCGAGAAACAACTGCGGCGAACTCGCGTCGTAGGAACTGAACGCATACTGAACCTGCGGCGACTGCGGCTTGTCGTTCAGGATTCCGAGCATCCGGTACAAGGCGCCTTCGAGTTCCGTCGGCGTCTGGTTGGCGATCGCCTGGAGTTCGAACGTCACGCCGCCGGTGGCGCCGAGGCCCATGATCGCCGGCGGCTGGAACACGTTGATCACCGCGGTCGGAATCGTCTGGCCGGCGGCGTAGACTTTGCCGCGGATCGCGTCGATCTGGAGGTCGGCGGTCTCGCGTTCGCTCCAGTCCTTCAGCGTCACGAAGCTGATGCCGACGTTTTCTCCCTGGCCGCTCATGAATGAAAAACCGCTGATCATGATGACGTCTTTGACGCCGGGGATCTTGCTGATCTTGCTCTGAAGTTCACGCATCGTTTCGTCGGTCCGGTACAGCGTCGCGCCGGGCGGGAGCTGGACGTCGCAGAACAGCACGCCCTTGTCTTCCGGCGGGATGAACTGCGTCGGCACCTTCTCGAAGAACCAGGCGTTCAGCGCGAGGACGATCAAAAAGAGCGGAATCAGGATGATCGCCCGCCGCACCAGGATTCCGGCGATGAACAGATATCCCTTGCGCGAACCGTTCAGCAGCTTGTTGAACCCCGCGAAGAAAAAAATCCGGTTCGGCTTCGGACGGCGCAGAATCAGCGCACAGAGCGCCGGGGAAAGCGTCAGCGCGTTGACCGTCGAAAGACAGAGCGCGATGCACATCGTCACCGCGAACTGCATGTAGATCGTGCCGACCATGCCGCCGTAGAAACCGATTGGCGCGTAAACCGCGACCGTTACCAGCGTGGTGGCGATGATCGCGCCGGTGATCTGCTGCATGCTCTTGATCGTCGCCTCCTTCGGCGAGATATCCTCCTCTTCGAGAATGCGCATGCAGTTCTCCACCACCACGATGGCGTCGTCCACCAGCGAACCGATCACCAGGATCAGCGCGAACATGGTGAGCAAATTGATCGTGAACCCGAGCGCCAGCATGAAGACGAACGTGCCGATGAGCGATACCGGGATCGCCAGCGTCGGAATCAGCGTCGCCCGCCAGTCCTGCAAAAAGAGGTAGGTGATGCCCACCACAAGCAGCAGCGTGATGATCAGCGTATCGACGATTTCGGACATCGTGGAACGGATGTACTGCGTCGGGTCGTAACCCAGCTTGTAATCCACGCCGCGCGGGAACTGCGCCCTGGAGTTCTCCAGAAACGCGTTCGCCCGGTCCACCACGTCGATGGCGTTGGCCCCGGAGTTCCGGTAGATCGCCAGCGCGATCGAGGCGTCGCCGTTCCATTTGGCCTCCGAAGAGTAGCTGTCGGCGCCCAGTTCGATCCGCGCGATGTCGCGCAGTTTGGTCTGCCGCCCGTTTGTGCCGACCTTGACGATGATGTCGCCGAACTGTTCCGGCGTGCTCAACCGGCCGAGCGTGTTGATCTTGAGCTGGAGATAGTTGTTGGCGTATTCCGCGCCGACGGTGCCGACCGCGGCCTGGACGTTTTGCGACTGCACCGCCGACGTGACGTCGTCCGGTGTGATGCCGAGCGCCGACATGCGCAGCGGGTCGAGCCAGATTCTCATGCTGTAGTCGCGCCCGCCGAGCAGCTCGGCGTCGCTGATGCCGTTGATGCGCGACAGGCCGTTGCGGATGTTCATCCGCACCCAGTTCGACATTTCGAGACGCGACATGGCGGTCCCGTCGGTAGTGAACACATACACCGCGAGAATGTCGTTGGACCGTTTCTTGACGGTGACGCCGAGCGCCTTCACGTCCGAAGGCAGCAGCGGCTCGGCGCAGCTGACCGCGTTCTGCACGTTGACCTGCGCGATGTCGGTGTTGGTTCCCGAGGCGAAGGTGATGGTCAGGGTATAGGTCCCGGAATTGCTCGACGTCGAGGCGAAGTAGATCATGTCCTCGATGCCGTTGACCTGTTCCTCGATCACCGAGGCGACCGTGTTGGCGATCACCTCGGCGGAGGCGCCCGGATAGGCGGCCGAAACCTGGATCGTCGGCGGCGCGATCTCGGGATATTCCGCCACCGGGAGGCTGAATACGCAGATGGCGCCCGCCAGCACCGTCACGATGGATATGACGAATGCCAGTTTGGGGCGCTCAATGAAAATGCTCGAAATCATTCGGCTTCCCTCACTTCTTTTCCTGCTCGTTGATCCGGAAGGGGTTGACCACGGCTCCCGGGCGGACCTTGTTGGTGCCGCCGACGATCACCGCTTCCCCCGGCTCGGCGCCGGACCGCAGAAGCTGCATGCTGCCCACCAGCGGGCCGGTTTCGACCTGTCGCGGGACCACTTTGTTGTCTTTGTCCACGATATAGATGTAATTGCCCTTGTCGTTGGTCATGATCGCCGAAAGGCGGACCGCCGGGTAGGCGCGGGTGGCGACGCGGGAGAGGACCACCGTCACATATCCGCCCGGAATCAGCAGCCCGTCCGGATTTTCGAACGTCGCCCAGACGGTCAGCGTATTGGTGCCGGCATCGACTTTGTTGTCGATGAAAGTCACCTTGCCCGGGAGCTTGTATTCGGAGCCGTCGGAGAGGAGCAGCCGGATTTTCCCGCTTTCCTTCAGCGTCTCCGCGTTGCCGAACAGCGACTGGTAGTCGCGTTCGCTGATCGCGAAGTTGACATAGACCGGCGAGGTCTGGACGATGTCCGCCAGCTTTTCGCTCGACGGCGTGACGTAATTGCCCTGCGTGTAAGTCACCCGGCCGATGCGTCCGGCGATCGGCGCGTAGATCTTGCAATACGAAAAGTTGTTTTCGGCGTCGAGCAGGTCGGCCTCGGCGCCGTGCAGCTTCGCCTTGTTCAGCGAATAGAGCCGCTGCGCGTCGTCGAGCGTGCTTTGGGAGACCGCGCTGCTTTCGCGCAGCGTCTTCTGCCGGTTGAAGTTGTCTTCGGCGTACTTGAGTTCGGCCTTGATCTGGTCCAGCGCCGCCTGGACGGACAGCTTCTTCGCCCGGTAGGTGGTGTCTTCGATCTCGAACAGGAGTTCGCCCTTTTTGACCAGGTCGCCTTCCTTGAATTTGATCGTTTCAAGATAGCCGGACACGCGGGCCCGCAGCTCGACTTCCTCAATCGCCTCGATATGACCGACGTACTTCTTGCCCGCCGATTCCGAAATGCTCTCCACCGTTTCAACCGATACCAGCGGCGGCGGCTGGGCGGGCGGGGCCGCCTGCAATCCGATGGCCGCAGCCAGGAGCGCCACACTTAAAATCCACTGATTGTTTTTCATCTTCACCCTCTGTTTCCGGACTATCATTTTGATGGAATTGTCTGTATCGCAATCCCGCTCCCCCTCTCCGGCGAACGGAATGGGTATAAGATATCACCACTCTAGTTAATTTGCAAATCCTAACTAATCTATTTTTTTAAATATTCATGTTTCTCGAATGATCGGGATTGACCCCGTCGCATTTCCGGGCTATATTAATAGACGCATCCGGAGGTTTTATGGTTTCTGCGATACCCGCCTGGCTGCCGCTGATCCTGCTGTCGGCGATCGGCCTGGGCTTTTACGATCTGTGCAAAAAGCACGCGGTGAGGGACAACCCGATCATGCCGGTGCTGTTTCTGACCACGTTTTGCGGCAGCCTGTTCTTTGTGGCGGGGACGGTCGCCGCCGGACAGCTCGGGGCGGTGCTGGATTGTCCGCCGCGTTACTGGTTTCTCATCTTCGCCAAGTCGCTGCTGGTGGCGGCGAGCTGGAATTGCGTCTACTACGCGATGCGCGAGCTGCCGATCAGCATCGTCGCGCCGATTCGCGCCACCGCGCCTTTGTGGACGTTCCTCGGCAGTCTGTTCCTCTTCCACGAGATTCCGACGGTGTGGCAGGGCGTCGCCATGCTGGTGATCTTCGCCGGATATTATCTCTTTTCGGTGATCGGCAAGCAGGAGGGCATCAGCTTCCTGCGTCACCGCGGCGCGCACATGGTGCTCCTGGGGACGCTGCTGGGTTCGGTTTCGGCGCTCTACGACAAATACCTGCTGGGAACGGTGGGGATGCCCCGCGTGTTGATGCAGTTCCACTTCTCGGTCGATCTGGTGGCGATTCTCGGCGTCGCCTGGCTGGTCCGGGCGTGCCTCCGCAAGAGTTCGCGGACCTTTACCTGGCGCTGGAGCATCCCGCTGACCGGAATCCTGCTGATCGCGGCGGACTGGCTCTACTTCTACGCGCTCAGTCAGCCGGATACGCAGATTTCGATTCTCTCGCTCCTGCGCCGGTGCAGTTGCGTGGTGACTTTCGCCCTCGGCAGCGTCTACTTCCGCGACAAAAACGTGAAGGTGAAAGCGGCGGCGCTGGCCGCGATTCTCACCGGAGTGGTGCTGCTAGCCCTCTTCAAATAAAGGGAATGGAAGCGGAGCGTGCCGACGCGCCGGGCTTTTTCTGGATCCTCGCTGATTTTCGCTGGAATTCCGACTGCTCCGGTGATATGTTATAAGCTGTATTTTTGAAACCGGGCTCGCAGGGCGGCCGTACTGTTCGCACAACCAACTCCGTGTCAGGCATCATGCGTATTTCTCTGGTGTTTCCGCCGCGTACCGGGCCGACCTATATGCCGCTCGGCGTCGCCTGCCTGGCCGCCGTCGCCGGGCGCAAACATGTTCCGCTCGACGTGTTCGACGCCAACCTCGAACTCTGGAATTTCCTCTGCGATACCGACCCCGCGTCGGGGGCCATGCGCGACTTCGCCCGCGGCCCGCTGGAAGCCTTCCTCAATCCGCAGGGGTACGCCGTGAGCTGGCGGCCCATGGCGGAGACCCGGGCGCGGATCGACGAACTCGAACTTCAGGCGAAGCACTATCTCGCGGGGAACGGCCTCGGCGGCGAACTCGCGGCCATGCTCGCCCGGCAGTCGGCGCGGATCGCCCGGACCACGCCCGAAATCGTCGCCTTTTCCGCCATGTACCTCGACCAGCTCCCCTTCCTTCTGGCCCAGGCGAAATATTTCGCGGGGGAGTGCCGCGTCGTCATCGGGGGCGCCGCCATGAGCGCGCTTTCCCCGGCGGAACTGCTCGACGCGGCCCCCTTCGTCGAAGCCGTCCTGACCGGCGAGGGGGAGATTCCGTTCGAACTGCTGCTCGACGGCCGGGCTCCGGCGGAGATTCCCGGCTGTTATTACCGGAAGGACGGCGGCGTCGCCTTTGCCGGGGAAACGGTGATTCCGGAAGATCTTTCGCTGCTGCCGCCGCCGGATTTTTCCCAACTTGCCGGCAACGGCTATTTCAACCCGGTTCCGGTCATGCCCGTCTACGGCTGCCGCGGCTGCAAGTGGCGGCGCTGCCGTTTCTGCGTGCACAACAATTCCTTCGGGCGCTACCGCCAGCGTCCGGCCATGTCGCTGGCCCTTGAGATGCGGGAGAGCCGGGAGCGTTCCGGCTGCCGTCATTTCTATATCGTCGATCAGTATGTCGATCCGTTTTACCTCAACGAACTCAGCGACGCCATTCTCTCGCTCCGGCTCGACTGCCGCTTCCAGATCATGGCCCGGACCACCGCCGAATATACCCCCGCGCTGCTGAACAAGGCCGCCCGCGCCGGATGCTGCTGGATCAGTTGGGGGATGGAGAGCGGTTCGCAGGAACTCCTCGACATCATGAACAAGGGAACCCGCGTCGAGCCGTCGCTTGAGGTGATCCGGAGCGCTTCGGCGGAAGGCATTTCCAATCTGCTCATGATGATTTTCGGCTCTCCCGGCTCGAACCCGGAGCGGCTCGACCGGACGTTCGCCTTTCTCGACCGGGCCTGGGATTGCATCGACGGCATGACCGCCAGCGCCTTCGTCTTGTTCGACCAGACCGCTTTCAGCCGCCGCGCCGCGCATTACGGGCTGGAAATCCTCGGCGGCAACCGGATCCTCGACCTCGAGGGGAAGCCCATTCACGACATGAAACTGCGCTTCCGCCGCGAGTCGGAGGAGGGGCGCTCCGAATCCCCCCTCGCCGCCGCCGAAATCGAGGCGTGGGAGCGGCGCAAAGTCTGGCTCCCGCCGCTCCCGTTCCACGGGCGGCTCTGCTGCGAGCACTGCCTCCTGTACGCCGACGCCAGACAGGCGCGCACCCGTCCCGGCAAAAGCCGCCGCAGCGCGTAACTATTTACCGTCCGCGGAGCGGCAGCGGCCGGGCGTGGTGCCGTAGAAGCGGCGGAACATCCGGCTGAAGTAATAGACGGTGGCAAATCCGCAGCTTCGCGCAATCTCCTTCTGCGGGTAGTCGGTGGAGAGCAGCAAATTGCGGGCGCGGGTCATCCGCTCCGCCAGCAGCAGCTCCTGGAACGGACAGGCGAAGGCGGCGGTGACCAGGTGCCCGGCGCGCGATGGAGACACCGCCAGCGCGGCGGCCAGATCGGCCAGCGTCACCGGCTCGTGGGCGTGCTCGTCGAGGAATTTCCGGATCAACTGCTTGCGTGACAGCGGGGTGCGGCGTTCGCGCTCCCGCGCGGTTTCCAGCGCTTTCAGCACGCCATGCCCG